>Ga0265780_10002790_pt1 | contig 23447 bp, 19 predicted proteins | sample P1T30metagenome_FD_192432 | JGI IMG/M metagenome (GOLD analysis project Ga0265780, IMG submission 192432) | Plant litter microbial communities from East Loma Ridge, Irvine, California - P1 T30 | ecosystem: Environmental > Terrestrial > Plant litter > Unclassified | place: USA: California... | reverse complement strand
TGCCTATCGTTGCCAGCGCAACGATACCAAACGCAGCGATAGCGGCCACTAATGCGCTGCGCGAGTAACTCACCCACAACCCTACGAAACTGCCAATGACAATAACGCTGAAAGCCCACTTGTAGTTCATTGGTTTGGTTTGCTTGGCACGCAGCCAAAATGCGAAGAGCAGTGCCAAGACGATGCCGGCATACGCGCCAAGTGGGTTCGGGCCGCGGAGCGTACTGTTGATGCGCACGAACTCCGGGTTCTGATCGACCGTCAGGTAAGGGACGATCGTCTCATTTCCGTAGCCGATATATTTCAAAACGTCATGCGGCAGTACAAACACTTGCAGCAACGAAAACGCCGCCACAACGAATGCGCCTGCAAAGAACGTATAGATGAATGCCGGTCGAAGGCGCGGATACAGCGCGACAGCCGTATATACCAGTACGAAGAACAGCAGGTAGCGGAGATCAATGAACAAGCCGGCGATTGAAGCCGTTGCACCTTGCCATAATACGGGCAGCAGCAAGAGGTGCAGCAGCGCATACCCGGCAATGACGTACATAACCGGGTGCTTTAACACCGCAAATCGTTGTTTCTTGTACAACAAAATAAGCGCAATCACGGACGCGACGCCCATGAGAATCTCTTTCCACGACTTTATGATTAAATCCAAGGAAGGAAATAGCACGCCCAGCCCAACCGTCAGCGGCGCATGCAGCACGATGCCGCCGAAAATAGCCAGCAAAATACCGACATACGTTTTTTCCAGCCAGCCCAACGGCGTGACAGGGATAAGTGTTTTTGATGCCTTCGTTGCCATAACTACCCCTTAGTGTAGCGTATATTTCATCATAATAATGCTATAATTGCAGATATGTCACGCCGTAACAGCAAGCTTTACAGCTTCATCTTGATCATCATCGACGCGCTCGTGCTGATCGCCACCTTCGCCCTGGCGTATGTCGCCCGCGTCCAGTACGACCCGCGCCCGCTGCTGCACAACATTTACGCCTTCGATTACCTCTTCTCATTTATCCTTATCGTACCGTGCTGGATCATCGTGTTCGCAATCATCGGCCTCTACCATCCGCTCACCTACAACCGCCGCCTGGTTGAATGGGCAAAAATAGCAGTCGGCAGTTTCATCGGTATCCTGTTGATAATCGGCTGGGAATACATCAGCGACAAATCAATTTTCCCTGCCCGCTTGGTTGCCATCTACGCGCTCATCGGCGCCTTCGTGCTCATCGTCGTTGAACGTGAAATCTTACGCCTCGTCCGCAGCTTACTGTTCCGTTACGGCCGCGGCACAAAACGAGTCCTGCTCATCGGCAGTTCCGATGCGACTAGCGACATCGCCAAAAGCATCGCTGATACGAAACGCAGCGGGTATGAAGTGGTTGGCTTCGCAGGGCCGAAACGGCATTTGCCGGCAAACTTTGTTGGCCACCATTACTCAAAAATTGAAGATGCTTTGGAAGACGTCAAAATCAATCGTATCAACGCCATCATCCAAACAGACCTCTTCGATGATGCCGACCGCAACCAGAAAATCCTTTCCGTTGCCCAAGACAACCATATTGATTACAGCTTCATTCCCGGCCAAGCAGAATTCTACTCCGGCAAAAACACGGTCGACGTTTTCCTCGGCTATCCGATGATCAGCGTCTACCAAACGCCGCTTATTGGGTGGGGCGCCATCGTCAAACGCATCTTCGACTTTGTCGTCAGTGGATTGCTCATCATTATCTCTTCGCCCGTCATGCTCATTCTCATCATCATTAAGAAACTCGTTGACCGCGGCCCAGTCTTTTACGTCAGCCCGCGTTTGAGCCGTTTCTCCGAACCGATTGGCCTCATCAAGTTTCGCAGCATGGGCCCGCAATATGGCAGCAAAGATGCCGCAGAAGAATTCCGGGAAATGGGCCGCCCAGACCTTGCCAAGATATACGCGAAAGTACGCAAGGTTGAAGACGATCCGCGCATTACCAAGTTCGGGAAATGGCTGCGTGCCACTTCACTAGATGAACTCCCTCAGGTATTTAACGTCTTCAAGGGTGATTTGAGCTTAGTCGGTCCGCGCCCTATCCTTCCACAGGAAACCAAATTAGCGCGCAAAACCTCATTGCTCCACAGTGTGAAATCTGGTGTTACCGGGTTATGGCAAGTATCCGGCCGCAACGAACTGAGCTTCGAGGAACGCATCGAACTTGAGCTGTTCTATGCCCAAAACTGGACCTTCTGGCTCGATATCAAAATCCTGTTCAAAACCGTATGGGTCGTGCTGCGTGGGCGCCGCGCCGGAGCGAAATAAATGGCCGCCGCACCGAAACATACCACGTCGAAACAAGCACCAAAAGTTGCTATCGTGCATGACTGGCTGACGACTGCCGGCGGCGCCGAAGTCGTTGTGGCCGAATTGCACAAACTCTTTCCTGCAGCGCCTATCTACACATCGGTATACAACCCGGATGCACTCCCTGGCCTCAAATCACTTGATATCCGCACTACCTATCTGCAGGAAACATTACCGAAGAAACTCCGTTACCGTCACACGCTCTGGCCGACTGCCCGCGCCAAAGCATTCCGTCAATTGGACCTGAGTGAATTCGACGTCATCATCAGCAGTTCGAGCGCCGAAGCAAAAGCCGTCCGCAAAACGCGTCCGGACCAAAAACACATCGCCTACATTCACACTCCCATCCGCTATTACTGGAGTCACTACGAAGAATTCCGCCGCGAATTCAAGTTTGGCGCCTTCACGCCGTTCATTCGTCCGTTTATTCCCTCACTCGTCAAAAGAATGCGCAAGTTGGATCTCGAATCAATCGAAGGCATCGACGTTTTCGTCGCCAATTCAGAAGTCACGCAGGCACGCATCAAGCAGTATTACAATCGCCCTTCTACTGTCGTGCACCCACCCGTCGACATCGAAAAATTCACCCCCGCGCCAAAAGGCGAGCGCAACGGGTACGTCATGTGGGGCCGACATGTGCCCTACAAACGTTTTGACATAGCTGTAGAGGCCGCAAACCGATTAGCAGTCCCATTGACGGTGATTGGCACCGGGCCCGACACGGAGCGTCTGAAGAAGCTGGCCGGCCCAACCGTCACCTTTACCGGCCGCGTGTCAGACGCCGAACTTATCCGCTTAGCGCAATCTGCCAAAGGGTTTCTATTCCCGAATGAAGAAGATTTCGGCATTTCCGCCGTTGAAGCTTTGGCTGCCGGCACACCCGTGATCGCCTATGCAAAAGGCGGTGCCTTAGATATCGTGCAAGACGGCGAAACCGGAGTGCTTTTCAATGAACAGACCATCGAAAGCTTGGTCAAAGCTATGGAGAAGTTTGAAAAGATGTCGTTTTTGCCCGCGACGTTGCACCGCAAGGCAAAACGGTTCGACAAGAGCTTGTTTGCGACGCGGATGCAGAAGATCGTACGCGACGCGATTTCATAGGGTTATTCGAATTATTTAATAGCGCTGACGATTGCGTCCAAACAGTTCGCCGTATCTTCCCAGCGCGCAACTTCAATACTGTCGATACCATACGCTTTCACCGGATAATCATTGCCGCCTTCTTGCAACTTGTCGCCAAAGAACAAAATATCCTCCTTCTTCAGGTCGTTGCGTTCCATCAAGCGTTTCATACCGTGTGCTTTATCGATGCCTTTGCGGGTGACATCAATAGAAGTCGTCCCACCCAAACGAATCTCAAGTTCAGGAATTTTTTCAAGCGCCAGCTCGCGTATAGCTAAACGTTTGGCACCGTCCGGATCCCAAGCGTATTTGTCTTCCGCCGTTGCCAGTTGCCCAAGAGCAGAATAGGTAATTTGGCTGTCGCGGTCTTCAATCACTTCACCGGCCGGGTTTTCAGGCCAGTAGCCGAGTTCTTTGGCAGAACTTTCAAGCACCTCTGAAATCTTCGTCTTTTCTTCACTGGTCAAATCTTCAGCGTATTGCAATGCCCAGTCATTTTGCGCTTCGTCGTAACGGTAATACCGCGTACCGCAAGTCGGCATCAAATGAATGCGTTTCAACTTTTCAGTGCTGATACCGAAATCGTCCACCAAGCGGTCAACGAACTGCTTGTGAAACAAATTGTAATTGCCGCCCGAAATGATGCAGACATCAAATGTTTCGAGTACGTCACTAAATGTTTTTGCCATGCGGTCGCTGATCGGAGATTTGGTAATGGCGATAGTGTCGTCCATGTCGAATGCGAGTACTTTTTTCATAAATTCCTCTAATTTCTGTCGTTACTTACTTGTCGTGGCCGTTCGCCTGATTAATACGCGTTGATGAATCTGCTTTTTCCGTACCGCCAACGCCGAATACCAATTCGATGTTTCGGTCACGGGCAACTTCACCCTCTGGAATCGCTTTTTCAGAATCTCGGTCGCCACCGTTGGCAAACACCAACGAGTGCTCAGGATATTTGTCAGCAATAGTGTGCAGCGTTTTTATGACAGTCGGGTCATTGTCTATGGAGATCATCACCTCGTCGACATCCTTCAAAGCGCGCAACAGCCGTGCCCTGTTCTCTTCCGGGAGAATGATTTTGCCTTTTTTAAGAATTTGCTGCTCATCGTTGTTCACGATAACAATCAACTTGTCACCCATTTTCGCTGCCGCTTCGATCATGTCTAAGTGGCCGCCATGCAACGGGTTGAAGAACCCGCTTACGATCGTTGTCTTCACGCTATTGGCCTCCGTATCCATAGCCGTAACCTGGATAACTTCGCGTTTTATAATACTCCGTCACTTTAAGTGGATCCCCTAGTGTGTTGCCAGCCGGAGCAACATACAATTCACTTCCATCTTTTGTCAGCAAAATATACTGATCATCCGCTCCGTACCAGCCGTAAGGCGTATAGTCTGATAAAGTCGCTATCTGTTTCGCATTCGTACCGTTTTTATCTCCTATAAACAAAGTGTTTTTACCGTCTCTCGATTCAGCCCATAGTGTTTTCTTGCCACTTGGCGAAACAAGATAGGTACTATATACGTCATAAAATTTCGAATCGCTCGTATCGGTGACTGTTTTTACCGCGCCGTCTTCATATTCATAAAAAGCAGCCGTTCCGTTCGCAGGCGCAACTCGAATATAGATACCTTGGGGTTCATATAATTTCGCGTCAACGGAATTATTTACGGGGAATGACTTAATCGTCTTTTTCGATCCCGTTCGAGGATCAGCCGATACCAGCGACGTGGTTTTATCAGCACCCAAATTGTTATAATAGCCGTACTGCCAGGACTTCGTATATACAATCTCGTTATCCAGAATGTATACAGATCCGAATGTTTGATACTGTGCATCGTATATATTAGACCCGGTAGCTATATTTTGGTCTATCACCGTAATCTTACGGGTATCAGCATTGAAACTTTTTACCAGCTGCCTGTTGCTTTCCCATACGTTGCCGCCATCTCGATACACCGTGTATATGAAATTGTGCCCGAACCAGCCGACAGACACGAATGATGCGTTGCCCTCGTCCAAAACACTCAGGTCTCCCTTATTACTGTCTACGAGATAGATGGCTTGCTTATCCGCTCTTGTCGCAATGAGTGCGGAATATTTCCAGTCCCTCGCCGAAAGAAGAGATGTATCCCTGCCAGACTCCTTGCCGGTTGCCTGGACGGCAACAGTTGGATTTGACCCATCGAGGTTGGATTTCATAACGTTAATTTTGCCCGTAGCGTTACTCAAGTAATAAATGGACCCAGCAGGAGTAAGTGCGTAAATACTTACCACACCGGAGACGACTTTGAGTTCCGCCTCTTGCAGGTTGTATCCTGATTTCGTAATAGTTATTTTTTGCGTGTCCGGTACCGGCGCCAATACTAAATCGGCATTACCTTTTGCACTCGTTGTAGCCTTGGTTTCGCCAGAAGCAACAACCGCATCGGCTATCGAACGTCCAGTAATCTTGTCGACAACGACAACAGTCACTTGTCTGCCTGTTGCGGTCAATTCAATTTTTTGAGCACTCGGAGTGGTCAGGAGTGGAACCATATACGTTTGTTCGTAGTTTTGGTAAAACCGTTTCGTTACTTGGATATCAGATGTTCCGACAGGGGTTTTCGAAACCTTCACGACACCGTTCTTATCGGTCTGTTTTGAAATAGAACCAATTGTTACCGACGCGTCCGTTACGGGCTGCTTCGTTTTTGCATCTATGACTGTTACGGATATTTCCTTTTTTATCACTGTCCCCAATATCCCATAACGGGTCACAGGCACTGCAAACAGCACGACAAGTATCAATACTGCAATTATTCCTGAAGTTAAGACGGTTCGTTTTTTTGTTTTGAAAAGATCTCGTACGTGAAATTTCTCGTGCTTTATGGAACTTTTTTTGTGAACGGCAGCATCTTCCGCTACCTCAGGTTTCTCACTACGCAATTGTTCATTATCGATAGTCTTTTTCATGTCTATGCTAATAATATCACGACTACTATTGGGCGCAACGGATTCCAGTTGGTACAATAGTAGTATGAATATTATCGTCACCGGCGGTGCGGGGTTTATCGGCTCGAACTTCGTACATTATGTCTACCGAGAGCGTCCAGATTGGCACATAACCATACTTGATGCGCTTACCTATGCAGGTAATCGTGCGAACCTCGAAGGTCTTGACCCTTCACGCGTTGAACTGATCGTTGGTGACATCACCGATGCCGAACTCGTCGATAGACTCGTCTCCGAACACGACGCCGTCGTGCACTACGCGGCCGAATCGCACAACGATAACTCGCTGCAAAATCCGCGACCATTCCTCGATACCAACATCATTGGTACATACACTATCCTTGAAGCCGTTCGCAAACACGGCAAACGTCTGCATCACATCTCAACCGATGAAGTATACGGTGACCTTGAACTCGATGACCCTGAACGCTTTAACGAAAACACTCCTTACAATCCTTCGTCACCTTACTCATCCACTAAAGCCGGCTCAGACCTGCTCGTCCGTGCGTGGGGCCGCAGCTTCGGCGTTCAGGCGACCATTAGCAACTGCTCGAACAACTACGGTCCGTTCCAACACGTTGAAAAATTCATTCCTCGCCAGATCACGGAAGTACTCGAAGGCCGCCGTCCGCGATTGTATGGTACCGGCGAAAACGTCCGCGATTGGATCCACACAGAAGATCACAGCTCGGCCGTACTTACTATTCTTGAAAAAGGAAACATCGGTGAAACGTATCTTATCGGTGCCGACGGTGAAAAAGACAATAAAACCGTCGTCGAACTGATCCTTCAAGACATGGGAAAAGACGCAAGCGACTACGAACACGTGAACGACCGCCCGGGCCATGACATGCGCTACGCAATTGATTCAACGAAGCTGCGCACCGAACTCGGCTGGGCTCCAAAATATACTGACTTCAACGCCGGCCTGCAGGCAACCATAGACTGGTACGCCCAAAATGAAAACTGGTGGAAGCCGCAAAAAGAAGAGACTGAAGCGAAATATCAAAAAGCCGGTCACTAAACATGGCGGACATCCAATACGGCAAGGATCTGCAAGTACACAAGACGAATATTCCGGGGCTTATATGGGTAGACCTTCCAGTACATGGTGACAACCGTGGCTGGTTCAAAGAAAACTGGCAACGCGAAAAAATGCTACCACTCGGCCTTCCCGACTTCGGCCCGCGTCAAAATAACATCTCTTACAATGCGACGAGGGGAACGACCCGCGGTATTCATGCCGAACCATGGGACAAATACGTTTCTGTCGGTAACGGCCGGATCTTCGGTGCCTGGGTGGATTTACGTGAAGGTGAATCGTTCGGTCAGGTATTCACGCTTGAAGTCGACCCCAGTAAAGCTATTTACGTGCCGCGTGGCGTAGGCAACTCTTTCCAAGCACTGGAAGATAACACCGTGTATACATACCTGGTAAACGACCATTGGACGCCGGATAATAAAGATTACGCATTTGTAAATCTCGGCTGCTCTACTGTGAATATCCAGTGGCCAATTCCGCTCGACGAAGCCGAAGTATCTGAGAAAGATAAAAAACACCCTCATTTATCCGATGTCACTCCTATCAAGCCGCGCAAGACTTTGATTACTGGCGCTAACGGCCAACTAGGAAAAGCATTGCGAATAATCTTCCCTAATGCTGAATTTGTTGACCATTCCGCTTTTGACATCACTGACACGGCAACCTGGGGAAACCGTAATTGGCGCCAATATGAAACGATCATTAATGCAGCAGGCTATACGAAAGTCGATAAGGCCGAAACGCCAGAAGGAAGATTGGATGCGTGGAAAGCGAATGCAATGGCTGCAAAAAATCTTGCGAATCTGGCAAATGAAAACAATCTCAACCTCGTTCACATTTCAAGTGATTATGTTTTTGACGGATCGAACGAAAACCAGGGCGAAGATGAACCTTTTTCGCCGCTTGGCGTATACGGGCAAACCAAAGCTGCCGGCGATCTTTCCGTATCTACGCTGTCAAAATACTATGTCGTCCTCACCTCATGGGTTGTCGGGGACGGGCCGAATTTCGTCAAAACCATGGCAAAATTGGCTACAGATGGAATCAACCCATCTGTTGTTGATGACCAAATCGGCAGGCTCACCTTCACGGAAGATATCGCAAATGGTATTGCGCACCTACTGAATACACATGCTCCCTACGGCACATATAACATTTCAAATGACGGTGTTCCATCGAGCTGGCAAGCTATCGCAAAGAAGGTGTTCGAGCTTACCGGCAACGACCCAGAACGTGTCGGCTCCCAAACAACACAGGATTTCATTGACGCGAAAAAGAAAAGTGGTAACCCTGTATCCCCTCGCCCCTTACAAAGTACGCTCGACCTTGCTAAGATAAAGGCTACAGGGTTTACGCCTCGGGACTGGGAAACCGCACTGCATGACTATTTGCAGCAATCATAATTTCAACAGGAGAAACATTTCATGAAAGGTATTATCTTAGCTGGCGGATCGGGTACGCGCCTATGGCCAATCACTAAAGGAATCAGCAAGCAGCTGGTCCCTATTTATGACAAACCGATGATTTATTACCCGCTTACGACGCTCATGTCGGCTGGCATTAAAGACATCCTTATTATCACTACTCCAGAAGATCAGTTCCAGTTCCAGCGTCTACTCGGTGACGGATCAAGCTTCGGCATCAACCTTTCGTATGAAGTCCAGCCATCACCAGATGGCCTCGCGCAAGCATTTATCATCGGTGAAGATTTCATCGGTGACGACAAAGTCGCGCTTGTACTTGGTGACAACATCTTCCACGGCAACAAACTCAGTGAATCTTTGAAAACGTGCGGTGACCCGGATGGAGGAATTGTTTTCGCTTACCAGGTATCCGACCCGGAACGCTACGGTGTGGTTGAATTCGACGAAAACCAAAAAGCTGTTTCCATTGAAGAAAAACCAAGTAATCCTAAATCTGATTACGCGGTTGTTGGTCTGTATTTTTACGACAATGATGTCATTGAAATTGCCAAGAATGTACAGCCAAGTGAACGCGGAGAAATTGAAATTACGGCAATCAACGAAGAGTACCTACGACGCGGCAAATTAACAGTTACGACGCTGGACAGCGGCGATGTATGGCTTGATACGGGCACTATTGATTCAATGGCTGAAGCTACTGATTACGTACGTGTGCTACAGAAACGAACTGGGCAAATTATTGGAAGCCCCGAAGAAATTGCTTTTGAAGAAGGTTTCATAACAAAAGATAAGTTGAGCGAATTAGCTGAACCTTTGGTAAAATCCGGATATGGTAAGTATTTAAAATAGTAGATTACATTAACGTGGACCGACTACCATCGATGAGCGACGCTCACCACCCGTGACAATCTTACTCATACTGTTACCGGCAGCTACATCATAACCACCTCTCCACCACTTCTCTAAATATGCATAATCCGTCAAATTCGCACCTGAATTCGCCATCAATCTGACCCTAGATTCACCGCGGCTGGCAGGAATTGTCATTATTTCATCTTTTGAACTATTAGTTCTGACATTTCCACCACTCACTCGTATTCCACCTAAGAAATTTGTATCGTAAACTGGAAATTCCTTTAAGTTTTCACCGGTTGGTTTAAATATTCGCACCCACGGACCGCCGCCGGCACCCGGACCCGTAATGATTTCTTTGGCGGCAGTATCGACAGTATCCGCTGTGGCGACATCGATTCCACCCTTGAATTGAGCGTCATAAGCTGCAAACTCGTTAATCATTTTTCCTTGAGCATCAAATATTCGCACCCACGGACCGCCGCCCGCACCAGGTCCGGTGATAATTTCAGACTTACCATCTCCGTTTACATCACCCGTAGTAACTTTTAACCCACCTTTAAAATTAACATCGTAAGCGGGAAATTCACCCAGAAGCTGTGTTTGTGAATTGTATATTCGCACCCACGGACCGCCGCCGGCACCCGGCACAACAACAATTTCATCCTTGCCATCTCCGTTAACATCACCGAATGCCACATCTCCACCACCTTTGAAATTCGGATCAAAACCATAAAATTCACCTAAATAGGTATTTTCGTTAGAGTAAGTTTTTATCTGAGTCGTCCCGTCAGCGGCAGCTACAACCCCTGTTTCGGACCTACCGTCACCATCGAGATCACCCATTGCCACATTAAGTGGAGCGTTAGAGTTTACCCAAAAAGGAAGAGTTTCATTCGTAAGGGGTGGATATAAACTTGGTTCACCAACATGCTGCCAATGAATAATATGATCATAAGGGTTAAAGACAGTACCCTTTGAGTCAAACATTTCAAAATGAAGGTGCGACACTGTTGTTTCAGCATTACCAGAATCACCAACATATCCTATTAATTGCCCTTTTTCGACTTTATTCCCTACTTTCATATAGGGCGCATAGGCATTTACTTCGCCCCCCGCACCATCATCAGTACCGGGAGTATCATTGTTCATATGAATAAACTTATATTCTACGCCACTGGAGTCCTTCATTCCAACACTATACCCCCAACTCTCTTGAGGTGAGATGACATAAGTGATCGTACCTGCTACTGGAGCTATTATCTTGGACATCTTAGGAGCAATAATATCAGTTGCATGATGAGCACCATTAGAGCGAGAAGCCTCGTAATCATTACTAAAATTAACATTTCCAATAACTGGAAAATACGGAACTTCAGCACCATACGCATCGTATTTGCTATATTGAATAATTACCCCAAAAAGAAATAAAGAGGTGATAATCAATTTAATAAAATGGTAATTTTTTTTCTCGACGAGCTTAAGCATTTCTATATTATATATAATCTTAAGCACGTTTGCTAATCGAGGTGATTTATACTACTATAAGAGTAAGGAATATAAATACAAAAAGCATGAAAATTACTCGTATCAAAAAGCGCAACAGAATGTTGGTCTTTATTATTTCAGCTATTATTTTCTTAGCAGTACTTATCACTTGCTATTTCATACTCAACAACAATCACAAGCAAACTCCTTTAACCCCTCAGAAAACACCATCAACATCAGAGACTGATGATAATCCTAAGACTACGGAACCTTCTACCGACAATAATGTCGACACAAAACCAAATGCTCCTCTCAATCCTAAGCCTGCAGAAGATAGCAACGGAGATGAAAGGAGTGCAGGAGTATCAGTTAGCCGTACTTCCCAGTCAAACAGCCTTTTTAGTATAGGAACGCTTATTGATGTCGTAACAAATGAAGGATCATGTACATTAACTATGACGAAAGGAAGCGCGGTAGTCACAAAAACGGCATCCGTTCAAGCTGGTCCATCAAGTTCTACGTGCGCAGGCTTCGACATACCGCTAGCAGAGCTTTCAAGTGGTACGTGGACATTGAATATAGTATTTGAAAATAGTGAGTACAAAGGTAAAACATCAGAACAGGTAACGGTTAAATAGTATATGCGTACATTTGTATCTTCGAAAAAAAATAACTACAAACTCTTATTTCCCGTATTGTTGATTGTATTATTACTTTCGGCAGGAGCGAGTATTTGGACGTTTCGACACGAAAGCAAAAATGCTTCAGCGGCATCAGTTGCTGATTTCAACCCTGGAAGAATCATTGATGATGCAGTTTTTACCGATTCCACTTCGATGAACGCATCTCAAATCCAAGCATTTCTTGAAGCTAAAGTTCCAGTATGCGATACAAATGGGACAAATGGTTCGACACCAACCTCCCGACGCGACTACATTCGAAGCAAAGGGTACGACCTGCCAATCATTTGTTTGCGCAACTATCAAGAAAACGGCAAAAGCGCCGCTCAAATAATCTACGACATTTCTCAACAGTACGGCATTAACCCGCAAGTTCTTCTCGTCCTACTAGAAAAAGAACAAGGACTAGTCTCAGACGATTGGCCAGGACCTTGGCAGTACAAAACAGCAACAGGCTATGGTTGCCCTGATAACACCCCAGGTGTGTGTTCTAACCAATATTACGGCTTCACCAACCAGCTTAAATGGTCAGCAACGATGTTTAGGGCCATTATGAACGCTAGTCCCACCTGGCGAACGCCGTACGTAGTTGGAAATCAAATCATATATTACAACCCCGGACCTTATGATAATGCAAATAATCGCTACTACGGAAGATTTGGTAATCGACCGGATATTGAATACTGTGGTGCTTCAGAGGTAAATATTGAAAACAGAGCAACGCAAGCTTTGTATAATTACACTCCGTACCAACCCAATGGAGCAACGTTAAAATGGAAGCTTGAGAATGGACCAGCCGTGTCATCAGGATATCCTGGGTGTGGAGCTTTCGGTAATATAAATTTCTTTACCTTATTTACGGGTTGGTTTGGTCGCACGACGTTAGACTGCAGGCCAGATGAACAACCATATGCAGAAATCATGAGGGTCTATAACCCATCTAACTACAAGCACTTTTATACCGCATACACTTGTGAAGTAAAAACTTTGACAGCAAAAAGTGGCTATCAGTTTGAAGGTACAAGCTTTTATCAGACAAATGCATCTTCACCTTATGCTGTAGTCGTACATCGTCTCTATAACCCTAAGACGTATCAACACCTCTGGGTAACCACACAGGACGAAATCAACAGCGCAACACAAAAATCTGGATATGTTTACGAAGGAGTAGCTTTCTATGCTGTAAAACCAGAGGTTCCTGGCAGCGTCATCGTACACCGACTTTATAATCCTAAGACATATGAACACCTTTGGGTTACGACCCAAGCAGAAATTGACAGCGCTACAAAGTATTCGGGATACGTTTATGAGGGGCCGGCATTCTGGTCTGCACCGCCCCCTGCGAGTAGCTAATTAATCGTGATGTACGGTTTTAGAGAGACCTTCTTCAAGAGTATTTATAGTAATCTCACCAAAATCATTTATATATCTTTGAATGCTAACGCTAGTACTTGAAAGGAATGTCGCTGGTGACGGTTGATATTCTATTTCTATGTCGTTTCGTCCAACCGCTTTTTCTATAGCACGAATTAGTTCTTTTAAACTCGTTTGACGACCTGAACCAATGTTATATATATTATATGTATTGTGAGCGTTAAAGCTGTTGACTATCATTGCAGCTGCGTCATCCATGAATATATAATCACGCGTTGCTGATCCGTCTCCGAAAATTGTAATAGTTTCATTAGATCCAATTTTATTCAAAAAAGCTGGAACTACGCCTTGGTTCTTGTTTGCTCGCTGCCGTGGACCATATGGGTTCGTTAAACGGTAAACAGTATAATCAAGGCCGTTTTTCCTTTTAAAATACTCAAGATAATGTTCTATTGCCAATTTATTGATGCCGTACGGTGAAACTGGTAGCGGCATAGTTGTTTCATCGACAATACCCTTTTCAGCTGCCGACCCATATACAGCTCCACCGGTAGAAATGAAGTAAACCTTTTTTACCCCCAATTTTATACTCAACCTAAAAATATCTATGCTTCGTTTGAGATTATTCTCGATATCAACATATGGATCATTGTCAGAAATGAAAGGAGTGGTAGCGGAATAGCTGTGAACAAGATAATCAACGCCTTTCAATGCCTGTTCCAAGTCAGTATCGTTCAGAATATCGCCTTTAATTATTTCAACATTATCAGTAGTAATAAAATCAGGTTTACGTGAGAAGCGATCAAATGCTTTGACTCTAGCTCCCTCGATTTTCGCAATATGTTCAACAATCGAACTGCCAACAAAACCATTAGCCCCAATTACGAGGTAGGTTTTACTTTTTACCATACGCTTTTTTTACTCCGTCGATCATATAATCATATGTTTTTGATTCTTGTTCGATAGCGATCTCATAAGATGCTTTCGACATAGACTCGAGTGTACCGTCAGTTGTCGTCGTTTTGTTCAATACTTTTTCAATTGTGTCTTTAATTTGTTGATAATCACTGCTATCAAGATAGTATCCATTTTTTCCATCTATCAATTGTTCGTCGATTCCCGAAGAATCATTTCGAAGAATAGGATGACCAGCAACCATTCCTTCAAACACAAACAACGGCAAGCACTCTCTTAGCGAATAGCATATTGTTATATTGGACTTTTTTATGATCTCAAGGCATTCTTCTTTCGTCACACGGCCATATTCTACGAAACGCTGACCTAGGGCTTTTTGCGCATGTTTACGTAGCTGTCGAGACAAGAAATCATCACCTATACCAACATAGACTAGCTCAAAGTCTCGATACTTTTCAGGATTTTTACTGTAGGTTTCAGAAAGAAAGTCTGCGAAAGCGTAAAAAAGCGGCAACTGGCCTTTACGGCCATCACCTACCGTACCGGGTAGCATGAAACTTAATTTATCGCTGAATTTTTCAGCTTTAATTTTTTGGTGATATTTTTTTGGTGTAATAACTTGATACGGTTGAATATTAATACCATTTTCATTTTCAAAATATTCACGGTAATGGTCACGTGTCATCACTGCTGCCGTTACAATTTCAATTTTACCCGCATCCATAAGCGACGAAATGTGTTTCGCTTCAGCCTTACTGAACAGCAGTTCTGGCTCATCCTCGTGGACATACCAAAATAATTTGGAAATTCTTCCCGTCTCAAGACCGTGATAGACGACAGACTTCAAAGCCTGAGATTGTGCAACAGTATTAAAGACGACAACATCACCTTTATTAAATTCAATGATGGCATCCCTATTGAATAAAATTTTAGGTTTTATTCCATGTTTGTTAAGTTGTGCGATATTGTCATAATGCGCAGGATTAAACGTATAAAATTCCATCGGAAGGCCTGGATTTTTTTTCTTTAAATCAATGGCAAAATCCATGATGACGAATGGAGCACCAGACATATCAAGCTGATGCGAAACAATAACAACTCGAGGGTCACCTTGACCACTTTTTTTGAGGTACTTATTAGCTCTTCGTTCAAGAACAGAGTAAGCAGTTACGGCCGTATTCTTTAATCCATATTTTCGAGTGTAGCGAGGCACTTTTTTGACCTTCACAACGATCTTGCGCATTTTCGACTTGATGCCACCAACTTCTAGCACCGGTTCATAAATGCCGAATTTTGTGAAATCACCGGGTTTTTTATGTGAAGTAATATTGTCCGTCAATGCTTTCGTAGCCGTATCCCAATAAAGAGATTCTCTAACAACAGGAAGATTGTTCTTGATCCTGTCTGTCTCATTATCATGCGTCAGTAAATGGCTAATGTCCTTAGCCATTTGATTGACCGTCAGATCCTTAAACAAGGCGACTGCATCTGCCTTTTCGAGCAAACGGCTAACGGGATCACCGCCATTTGTAATAATAGGGAGATTCGCCCAAGTAAAGTCGACGAGACGAGTGCGCCATGCTAAATCGTTTTCTTGCCCTTCCTTGTTTATGACAACGACCAAGTCACTGTCTAGATACCAGTCGGCACGATCTTCGAAACTTACCCAGTCTTGGACTATTACGAGATCCTCAAGCTGGTTGTTCTTAATGTAAGCGATAAGATCATCGTACTTTTTTATGAAATCTGGGTGCGCGTTAAAGGGGTTCTTCGCTCCAACAATAACCAACTTGGATGGAGTCGTCTTGTTAACTTTTGACACGGCATCAATCAAATCTTCAAGATTAAACCACGGATAGATACCACCAAACCAAAGTATTTTTTTGAACTTTTCTTGATCTTTTCCAATTAATTTATTTATCGGGTGTGTTTTCTGAACCGGCTCTTCACGGTAGATGCCGTAAGGGACAATTTCAATTAGATCTTCACCATATGTCGCCGGGTTAATACGGCCAAGCCCAGCAAGTACACCTTCATAAAATTTCTTTTGTGGCTCACTGGCACACAGAAAAAGATCACCGCGTCGTAGTACGCCAGCCCAGCGAGGCACATCATGATTGAAAGCATTGTATTCCGCGTCAATATCGGCACTTCCCCGTGCTGAAACTTCAACGTAAATAGGAACGTAACAGTCCAGAACCAACTGCTGATCGACACGAACCAATTCTGCAACTTTGACAGATAATTCACCCATACAGTAACTCACGACAATCGTATCGTACCCGTCAATTAGTTCTAGAATATTCTCAATGTTCCAAGTCTTTATACCTATGCCATCATATTCATTCGTAAATTCGGATTCGATAAGGTGCTGTTCGTTGTACGCAACGTCCACATGTAAATTTGCTTCGTTAGCTTTTATTCCCTTTGCGAGGCCCCAGCACCTAAGTCCTCCGCCTTCAACTTTTTTATGCTCAGGTGTTGGTACTGGACCATCACTTAAAATAAGAACTTTTTTACTCAACTCAATCATATTCTTACCATTATACAGCCTCTTTAGATTTTTAGTTTTGACTTCAGTTTATACCACCAACTATTCTGCAATTCATCAATTTCTTTTTTCAGACGCTCGATGTCTTCATGTTGCGATTCTACAATTCGTAACTGCCCATCCATATGATCGACTATTTTTTTAACCTCATGCTCAACCACAGGCAACCTATCAATTGACCATTCAATAAAAACATTCTTCAAACTATTTTTTTTGATAATTTTTTTTGATAATTCCGAAAATTCGTTTATTTTATAGAATCTGAGTTGCGCTTCGAAAAAATCGAGTAAATTAATTTTTATCGTACGAAAATACTGATCGTTAGACCCGAACAAATTCAAAAATTCACTAAAGAGTTCAATCCATCCGTTGCTGTATTTAGTCCACACTACGTTAGGGTCTTGTTGCACTGCCCACCATACACCATTTTCATGTCTTCGATTTTTACCCATTACTTTATCAATAAAGTATATTTTTCCTTTAGTCGCATGATACGCATGGAGATACCAATCAAGTGGCATTACTTTATTGTTTAATTTTTTGTATTCATACGCATTTCTATATAGTACGGAATTAGTTGGGATGACATTGTTAGAAAGCAATTGAAGGATATCAACGGTTTGATTTTTATTGATGTCAACTTTACTAGGTGACAGATAATTATTCGTCACATCTTTTTCAAAAAACACTTCAACACGATGAAAACATACGCTAAAGTCTTTATGGGTATCCATAAAATCAACCTGTTGCTGCAACTTATTGCGATCAGTCCAAAAATCATCGCCTTCACAAAGTGCTATGTATGTTCCATTTGCCAAGCTCATGGCATCCAAAAGATTATCTTGAACACCAATATTTTCTTTTCTCAGTATCGCTCGGATGTTTGAATGATTGTCTCCGTATGACCTAATAATTTGAGCTGTACGATCAGACGAAGCGTCATCTGCGACGATTATTTCCACGTCAAAATCAGTTTTTTGAGCCAAGAAACTGTCTATGGCTTCGGAAATGAAATCTTGATGATTATAAGATATACATACAATGCTAACTTTAGGACTTTTCATCAGAATTTTCTTTGATTATTCCTGTGATGAATTTTATATCTTGTGAAGACATTGAGTCATGAAGAGGTAATGAGATTATACGAGAGTAAATATTATCTGTTACTTTAAAATCACTAGCAAGTACCGATTTTTCTTTCAATAAGGTTTGCAAGTGAAGGGGGGCATAATATTTTCGCGCTTCAATACCTTTTTGAGAAAGAATTTTCAACATGCGTCTTGCCACTTCTGGATTTGGAGCGATCGTTGACGCAAAAGGAACAGTAGAGAGATCGTCATTCTCCTGAAAGAAATATGAAAGCTCCGACAGCTCCTCTTTGTACACCTGCAGGCTTTTTTGTCGTGCGGCTAAACGATCTTCAAACGATTGCAATTGCCTTAAACCTATTGCGCAGTTTAACTCCTGCAGCTTGGCGTTGGTTCCGATAATGCCTATTTGCTTATCTTCATTAAATCCAAAATTTTCAGCTTCACGCATCTTTTCAATTAATAATCGATTTTTGCTGACAACAAGGCCACCTTCACCCACTGCAAAAGGTTTTGTTGCATGAAGAGAGAATACTTCGCAATCACCCCTTGAACCAACTCGTTCTGAATCATCGTATCGTGAACCGAACCCAGCAGCAGAGTCTATGATCAGTGGCACGTTAGCGTCACGAGCAAGATTCTCCCATTCTGTAATTTCCTTATTTCCTACTCCAAATATATTACAGAGCAAAATACCAGCAACAGTATCGTTCTTTTTGATATATTCTCGCGCCTCGAAAATACTTGGCTGCCAATTACTTTCTTGGACATCTATAAAGACAGGCGTAAAATTTTCTTCAATCAACATTTCAGGTCCAGCTGCGAACGTAAATGACGGTACTATAACTTCTTTTTTTCGACCTTCTGCACGAAAGAGAACTTTGATTGCAATTTCAAGCCCTAGCGTCGCATTAGCTACAGTACACACATTCACGTCATTAGCGATAAATTTCGCAGTACTGGTTCTAAAACGATTTTCAAATGGGCCAAAATTTGTGAACCAATTTGATTCCACAATCGTCTTGTAGTCATCAGCGATTTCCTCGCTACTAGGAAAAGAAGGTTTTATAAAAGGTATATTATACTTCACTGAGCCATCCTTCATTTATACGTATCACTTTAGCGGGAACACCAACAACAGTAGCATTCTTTTCTTCTATATCTTTTAATACGACAGCGCCAGCGCCGACAACGACACCTTCGGCTATTCGTACCCCGTTGCTCACTACGGCACCTATCCCAATGAACACGCCGTCACCAAGCTCAACATTGCCAGCAATATGCGCGCCCGGACTGACAGTCGTAAAATTACCAAGTTTGCAGTCGTGCGATATGGTTGAGCCAACATTGATAATACTATGCTCACCCACAGTAACGTTTGCAGTCAGTACAACTCTAGGGGCCACAATACTTCCTTTGCCAATTTCAACACTTTCGCCTACGTACGCTTGTTCCGAGATGATAGTAGAGAAATCTTCGCCTTTCCATTCGCCAACAAGTTTTCGACGAATTTCAGGTGCACCTATTGCGGCAATAACGGGCGTGAGTCTTTGGTATTCGGAAGGGTCCAGAATATCGATTTTTCGTTCAATTCCGTCTTGTATATATTCTTTACCAATCGCAAAAAAAGCCGGTTTAATATTTTTTTCACTAAGGTATTCAGTCGCTTCACGCGCCTGTCCTCCGAAACCAATAATCCCTATATCTTTTTTTTCCATGATTATCTACTTATTATATACTTTTTAGAATCTTTTTTGCCCGTGTTTTAACCGAATCCTGCGGATTGAAGACTCGTAACATTTCTTTTCGAGTCTCTTTACTGTGTTTTTTAATATTAATTTTCTTACTTATTTGAATGATCCTTAAAGCTGCTTCATCAGGGTCAAGCGGTAGTTCGAATACCGTCTTCAAACCATTGCCTAGACCATACGTGTCATGCCAAAACATGATCGCTCCTGTTAAACCAGCCTCAATAAATGCTGCGGTATATTTTCCATCTACACCATCGTTAGGATCCTTAATATCTTTAGCGACATGTATAAATGCGTCGTATTTTTGATATTTTCTTACGACTTTCGAGTGATCAACATACCCTAAAGGCAAATATTTTTTTTGACGCAAACCTACAAAGTTTCGAATTTTATTTTTTGTAATGTTGTTTTTTGTAATACGAGAAAAAAAATCAGGATCTCGCGGCGGATAAACTTCATATCGCAACCCCGTCTTCTTCATAATAGCCTCACTTCTTTGCCAGTCTTTCTGAGGAGAATCACTTGAAACGTGAAGAATGCTTTTTATAGCTCTTCTGTATCGTTTGAATTTAACCAAGTTGGTATCAACACTGAAAGGATACATGACAATATTGTCTAATCCTTTATAGGCAATTTCTAATGGCCCAGGGTTTATAAATACATACGTAAAGTGGTTTTTGATAAGCCTATGATGCAGCTCTCTATTTTCAAGATTATATACTGGGTTGTGCCTAAAACCAGGAAACAAAACAGCGAATCTTTTGGATGCAGGTAATTCAGAAGCTTCTTCTAAAACATCCGGACCGAACGATAACAAAGGCACATCCTCGCTAGGTTCAGATACAAGTTCAAAATATTTAGCAAATTCATCTCTCTCCCAACGTAGAAAATGTGTTGCTTGCCGGACATGAATGTATAATTTAGGCAACCGCACGGTTACTTCCAAGCACCGTCCAATTTTAAGGCGCCGCCCCGAAGTACATCCATACCTTCTACCAAAAAACTTGCGGCTTTGCTATCGAAGTCAATTAGCGCACCTGATTCAACTTCAAAAAGTGCGACACCAATTTCGTACGCACCCGGATTTAGAAGGTTTATTGAAAGCTCTAAATTAGTTTGTTTTTTACTGCTATCGAAATAGGTTTCTTTCGAATTCAACTCAGAAATAATTACACCGTCTTTTAAAAGGGAAATACCAATATAATGAGGAACACTCAAGTCGTAAGAAAAACTAAGTTCAATTTTTTTCGTCGAATTTAGATTTTTTTTGTTTAAGATTTTGGTGTTAATGTGTTTTTTTTGCTCAATTTCAGTATGTTCTACTTCAATATTTTCTCGCGTGTACACGTCAGCAACCTCGCTTGGGCTTCCAATCGCTTCTATTTCACCAGAAGAAATAATCATTGCTTTGTTACAGAATCGTTTCACTGATGACATATCGTGAGTAACGAGAACGACTGTCTTTCTATTACTTTTCAGACTTTCAAAATAATCGAAACATTTTTGCTGGAAAGCTGCATCCCCGACAGCTAACACTTCGTCAAGGATCAGTATGTCTGAATCTGCGCGGATAGCAATAGAAAACGCAAGGCGAACCTGCATACCAGATGAGTAATTTTTAAGCTTTTGATCCATAAATCTTCCGAGTTCTGCAAACTCGACAATGTCATCATAGATCTCATCGATTTGTTTACGACTGAAGCCTAGTAGCGCACCGTTTAGATACACATTTTCACTGCCTGTTAATTCCTGATTAAATCCTACGCCCAATTCAATAAACGGAGTAAGCGTGCCCCTGACATGTACGGCACCTTTATCGGGAGTGTAAATTCCTGCAAGTAATTTCAAAAGCGTGCTTTTACCACTACCATTTCTGCCGACAATACCAAAAAAATCTCCTTGCTCAATCTCAAAAGAAACATTCTTTAGGACTTGTTGAATTTCATAACCCTTGTTTTTTGAAAATACATTTAAAACGGCTTGTTTAACTCCACTACTACTCTCGTGTGGGAGTTTAAAACTTTTTGAAATATTTTCAACTTTTATCGCAATATTATCACTCATTTTTATACCTTCTCTGCAAAATACTTTGAATTTCTTTTAAAATAGAGTGCCGCTACTACTATCGACATGCCTACGATGAAGAACGGAATCGCAACTATAATAGGGTTGTGAATCAAGTTCTCTGTAGTTACAGTTTGGAATGTCACCGAGTTGTATCGAGCATCTTGAATGATTTGTGCGACGGGATTAAGAAGCAGTAATTTAGCAGCCACCTCACTCTGAGCAATAACCATCGATATAGGATAAATGATAGGAACCGCGTAGAACGCACCTTGTAAGAAAACTTCCCAGATATATCCAACGTCACGAAATTTTACATATGCTGCACCAAGAAAGAAAGCAATTGCAAGTGCAAATACATATAGCTCGAGTATGTTGATAGGTAGCATGAGTATAGTCCAATGAATATCAACGCCGTTAAGAAGCATAAATACAAAAACAACAACAAGATTCAAAAGTAAGTTGATGAACGCGGAAATAGTACCCGATACGATAATAATGTACTTTGGAAAATTTATCTTACGTATCAAATCACCGCGTGAAACTATCGCTTGCATGCCTTGGTTAGTGGCTTCAGTAAAAAATCCCCATAAAACAATTCCAAGTAAAAGGTATACAGGGTAATGTTCTATATCGGAACCAAATTTCAAGAATTTTACAAAAACAACATATAAAATTGCGAACAAAAGAAGAGGTTTCAACAGGGACCACAAGTAACCAAGTGCTGATCCTTGGTATCTCAGTTTGAAGTCCGTCACTACTAATTCGCGTAAAAGAATACGATTTCGGCGGCTAAAAATATTCGAAAGTTTCATAAGTTCAAAAATAATTATAAGATATAAGCACTATTATGCCTAGCGTCCTCATCGTCGTATTGAACTGGAACGGTATCGAAGACACCAAAAAGTGCCTTAATTCTCTCTTTGCACAGACATATGCAAACTTTCATGTGCTTGTTGTGGATAATGGCTCGATTGATGATTCCCTTCCGGTTTTAATGGCTCTTGAGAACAAAAACAATAACCTAACCGTCCTCACCAACCCGAAAAACAAAGGTTTTGCCGGTGGCGTCAACACGGGCATTCGTTATGCGCTCGAAAAAAACTACGATGCGGTCGCACTATTCAATAATGATGCCGAAGCTGATAAAGAGTGGTTAAAAGAACTCGTCGAAGGTTTGGAGCAGAAAGATACCGCCATCGCTACAGGCTTGTTGTTGCACGAAGACGGCATGACCATCGATAGTACGGGCGATTACTACTCCACTTGGGGCATGCCGTTCCCGCGTAATCGCGGTGACAGCACAGCACAGAAACCTGCATCAGGATACGTCTTTAGCGGTTCGGGCGGTGCCAGTCTGTACAAAACGTCACTGTTCAAAGAAATCGGTCTGTTCGACGAAGCCTTCTTCGCATATTACGAAGACGTTGATGTCAGTTTCCGCACACAATTGGCCGGCCATAAAGTTTATATGACGAATACTGCCATCGCATACCACAAACAAGGTGCTACCAGCAGCAAAATCCCCGGCTTCACCGTCTACCAGACATTCAAAAACATTCCGTTGCTCTACGCTAAGAATGTCCCTGCAGGAATAGTATTCCCTATCGGTGTCAGATTATTCCTTCTGTATGTCCTTATTTTTGGAAACGCGGTAAAAAACGGTGTCGGCTTGTATGCATTCAAAGGCTGGCTAGCATCCATCGGGTATTTCTGGACGCGCAGCCTCTGGCAACGCTTCAAAATCCAAG
>Ga0265780_10002789_pt1 | contig 23451 bp, 20 predicted proteins | sample P1T30metagenome_FD_192432 | JGI IMG/M metagenome (GOLD analysis project Ga0265780, IMG submission 192432) | Plant litter microbial communities from East Loma Ridge, Irvine, California - P1 T30 | ecosystem: Environmental > Terrestrial > Plant litter > Unclassified | place: USA: California... | reverse complement strand
GATGTATCAACCGAATAGTAGCCAGGATGTGAACATGCAGAGCACATGGCAGCTAATCTACGCTAGGTACCTTTCACGAAATGTCAGCTCACTAACGATTATCTATACACTGGGGCTTCGCGATGGCCAATAAGCCTAAGGCTAGACTCAAGGTGCATGTTGACTAACGCCGTTAGACCTTAGCGAACGTAGACACTACTATCGCCACGATGAAGTCCGTCGCTTCAACTTCCATTAGGTGGTCTGCATCACACTGTTCGTTCCAAAAGAGGGCATGCCTTCGACACGCTAAAAGACCTCGTGATGCGTCTCATATCTAGAAAGACAAGATCCGGCCGTCCTTCGTGGGCATGTGCAAAACGGTATACAAGCTGCAAGCTGTCATTTGGACACCCCATTCCCATGGTAAATATTGGCAATCGCGGTTGTTAGCATCGAACTTGATCTACTTGATCAATACTCGGTTTGCTACTCTCATAACGCTCATGTGTGTTAGCAGCGTGTGACCGGCAGATCACGTCTTTTACTCACCTGCGATTGTCAACTGCTATGCACTTTTGAGGAATACGGTCACTTGATAAGCTTGTCCAAGTATACCAACAGTGAGTGTGGCCTCGCAGTGTTCGATAAGATTACTGCCAAGCTCACCCGAACCTGATTCGTAGGCCTCTACCACCCTCATCCTCACATGGTTTTTCATCCCATGCGTCTTTGTCCCCGGCAGGACTCCTCTGCAACATCATGGTCTTCCCATTGGCTCCGCGACAGTGGAAACATTATACAATATGACTTCGGCGGAGCAAGACTCGCATACATTCCTCAGCATACTATCAATCAAGTCGCCTCCGACGAGAACATCAGAGCTGTCATTTCGTTCGACGATAGCCTCAGTGACTGTAGCTCCGATACCAAAAATGGTCTTATCACCAAGATTATCCTATCAGAGAGACGAGTGTTCGTCATCTGCATTCTGGGCAGGATCTCAATGAAGTATCTCCGGGTGTTGCTCGAAGAAGATCATGTTACGGACTCTGAACTTCCTATAGCAGAGAAGAGGTTCACCTCAGGATTTGCAAATTCACCTTACCCCCTCGCAAGCTTCCTCCGCGCCCAATTCCGGCTGGAAGGTCTATCTCAGATGCCAGCACAGGGACGATTTCATCAGCAAATCGATGAAGCCCACACTGTCCCTATCTCCGTCAAAAGTCGCCTATACGATAGCTTACGGTCGAACGTCTACGAGATGCTGATCATGTTTCCCGGAACTAATTTCCCTTTACCCCCAGGCCAAGATCTCGTCATCAAGCAAGCATATTCGCACGCAACCGAATGCGGTACTGAACGCAAATTCCTCCAAGCGCTTGCCGATAACAACATCTCACATCCACATATTGTGACTTCCTACACTGGCTTTCAGTTCAGGACAGCACATTACGTCGTCAGCGAGCGCGGCTCAGGAAACCTTTTGGAGTTCATGACAAAGTATACTGACGGCGCTCAAGCAGGTCTTGACTATGACTGGGTTGTTCGTCAGTTCATGGGCCTCGCAGATGCTCTCTCAAAGATACACGGGCCTACTACGAAAGGTAATACTGGGCTTTACCGCAACATCGGACTCGACAACATCCTGGTCTTTGCCAAGAACGATATGAGCCTGCAAGACAGCACCCTGAAGTTCTGCGGCTGGAGTTATGCAAGAATGACTGCTAGAGAATCGAATGAAGAAACGAGTGAAGCATCAAGCGAACGAGCAAGCGACGAGTCGATTATTGGAACCTACAATGAACACAAACCGTCGGAGGTCATTCGTGGCTGGAACATCGCAGTATCTCGTGACATCGAGTGCCTAGGGCTGGCCTTTCTCGAAGTACTCGTATGGTTCCACGAGGGTGAGGTCAAGATGAGTGACTTCGTGGAGCAGCACCGATACCGTTGGAATGATACTGCTCCAGGAGGGATGAAGCTTGCACGTACCGTGCAGCAGAAGATAGAAGAGATTGGCGATAGAGGTGCTGAGTGGAAGACTCTGGTCGATATCATCGACCAAATGCTACATGTGGACGTGGTGAATACTAGCAGAGTAAGTGATGTAGTTACTGCTCTGGGCAGCCTCTTGGGCACTTAGTAGGTCGAGAACTCTTGGAAATGCGGGTTTGAAGGTCGCTCAGAGATCAAACACTTTTATGGTGAGTCTCATCCCGTTCATTCCGAGATGTTTCCTTTGTCCGTGCAGCTCTGGTTTACGGCAAGGGCAGGTTCACAAATCTTCAACTTGAATACTATATCCTCCATGCGATCATGACTCTTGTGAGTAATAGGCCCGTCAACTTCTCTCCTACACTGTAAATATCCTTTTCTATGATCGCGAGCGTCCAACAGGTCACATAATCAGTACTTCAATGGAATACCACCTTCACTTGCGTAACCAGACTCTTATCCACCCACAAACAACAATCACTTCAGATCCATGTGAGCTCACCATGAGTGCAGACTTGGTGTTTGGTGATTGTTGAATAACAGAGGTCATAAAGAAGCCCACTGGATGCTAAGCATCTTCTCTTCAATACCTCATTCCTTGTTCTATTTTCACCTCTCCTGTTTCATCATGGGAAAGCCTCTAAAGGACTACAATGATATAATGGCAGCGTGTAGGACCCGGCTGGTCACCAACACTACCACCGCAGAATTCGGCGACAAGACATTCAAATTCTTTCCGTTGACAACCATTCGGGAAGTTGCTTCTGCAAGCAGCGTCAGTGGTATTTTCCACTTCTCCGGGCTTGACACCAACGCGGTGTACGAACTGAAGAACAGGATCCGGTCAGGCGGTGAGCGTTTGTTTGCTCTCGCTATCTACTGCGGTCTCTCGCCACCTGACATGGTTTTCGTCTTGACAAACTACAATGATGATGCCCTTCCCTTCTCGCCAGACGACTGGCTTGGAACGACCGAAGAACAATCAGACGCAGTCTACAGTACTCTTTGCGACGCGCAATATCTCTTTGTTGTGCATGAGCTTCATGACTCTCAATACAGGGCCAATCTCACGGGTTGTGCCATTCCGATTGAATACAACAGCGCTGTCAAACCCGATATTGGCGAGGGATCCGGAGGGAAAGTCTACAAAGCCAGAATTCACAACAGCTGTGCTCCCTTTCTACGGGAGGCTCCGGGCCCCAATGACTTGTCTAGATACGTTGCACTCAAAGTCAGCAAATTTCGGCAAGATGCTGAGCGGGAATGCGATTTCCTCGAGACTTTGGCCCGTTCTCCAGGCTCACACGAGCACATCACTACGTTCTACACTGGTTTCGTATTCGAGGAGAAGATATATCTCGTCGCGGAGCTAGCGGTTGGTAATTTGGACGAGTTTATGGCGAAGTTCCCTGAACGCCGGGCTGTGAAAGATCTGGATCGTGAGTAGCTTTTGGCACAGCTCCGGGGCCTTGCGAGTGCTCTAGACGTTGTCCACAGTCATATGACATACCACCATCACGATATCAAGCCTACCAACACCCTAGTATTCAACGATGCTGCCGCTGACGTGAAACACAGACTGAAGTTCACGGACTTCGGCTCCGCAGGCTATGGCGGGGATCTCAGCGCGTTCGGACGTAGTGCAAAGTCGAAGATCAAAGGCAACACACCTACGCTACCACCGGAGACATACAACAACGGGTCAAGCTCTCGCCCACATGATGTTTGGTCGCTAGGATGTGTCTTCCTCGACATTTTGGTGTGGTATTGGAAAGGCTGGGAATATCTGAAGGAGTTTCGTTCCAGGGTGGAGGAAGAGAGCATAGCTTGGTGCTATTACACTGTAGATGATGGGAATGTGACGAGAACTGAGGCGGTTTCGGCTGCTCTAGATGAGCTTGGGCCGACTGAAACGGAACTTGTTCATGTCATACAGGACATGCTGGAGATCGACCCAGATTATCGACCGAACGCAGCCAGTGTGTTGGCGAGACTGGGCGCGGTAGATTAGCTGTTACATGGACTCGGATACCCAGCTGAGAAGGACTTTACAAATCCTTGACATATACACCCGTTACCGTTCCATGTTTTGATCCATTTGAAATGTTCCAGAGGAAAAGCATCTTTGAGAGGCAAGTTTAGCGTTGGCACTTGTCGAATGAGCTCACTCCCAAGATGCGAGTAGGATGACCGTATGGTGTGGCGCGTCTGAGAATCACCACACTCCACCTGGGCATGCCCGAGCTGTTAGTCTTATGCTAGATTTATCGATCGAGCTAATTCTGAACGGATCAGACTAGTCCATGCAGTGTACAGCAACCAACAGTGTGGCGTATGCACACCCGGACACGAGAAATGGCATCCTTTTTGAGATCGCACAACAAACCTTTTGACGAACTACGTGTCTATGAGCCTACTCGGTTCTATCCCACAGAGATGAGATATCCTTGGCTGATTCGGTACGGCTCGTGGCAGTGGTGACTGTTCGTATGGCGCAAGCGTGCGTACGGGTGAGAGCTGCACGTAGAAGGATGCTCGATTTGCATCATGCTCGGAATACGAAAACGGCGCATTCAGAGATTGTACCATGTGAAAGACCGATTGCCGGTGGTTGCTGAAGCTTAAAAAGCTGCGTCGTTCTCGAGATACGCTGTAAGGTAGCCTGCTTGGTGGCCACGAATAGATATATTCCTTTGACCGGAAAATTGCAGTACGGCTGATGTTCTAAGGCGTCCCGTTCATGTTTGAAACTCGTTGTATTTATCCGTTCTGATACCTGGACGAGACCGGACGGCTGAAGAATAACGAAGTGAATCAATCAATCTGCTTCACCTCGCAGCAGCGGTTGATAGGTATCTCGCCGAAACTGCGCGAAGACCCGAAGAGCAGCGACCCCTCTCGCTGCCTCGATACTGGCCTGAACGTATTCCCGGCCTTCGTGACGTCCCGATCGCGAGAAAGTAGTCTCATGATGAGCTAGTCATCAGATATCGACGATGTAATGCTCCAGCTGGTGGGGTGGACCTAGGTTGCACTGCATTTTGGTGTCGGAAAATCCAAACCCGACGTTGACGAGGCGATCGAGGTCTCGTTAGACCGTCTGCACCTACGCCTCCTCCAGGTTGCCGGCTAAAGTCGTAGTGATGAAACGGAGCCTCAACTGGTGCCGAGCCTAATGTTGGTATATTGCGGTACTGCCCTTTGATGACATGTTGAGCTGCGTGTAGGAAACATGATGCCGATGCTGTCCACGGAGGTTGTCGATGGCTGTAGTGGATGCACAGTTTTCTGGTCGATGTCTGGGTAATAACACCACTTGTGCAAATTTCCTGCTCTTTCCGAGAGATTGCGGGCACAGGTCTCTACACGAGATACGCCGGTGGTCCATTACTCCACTACTCTCGAGCGCGGGATGCCGCTCATGGTTAAGCCGATAGGGCTGAAGTTTGCGATGCGACGCCTCCACTGTACTGCGGGTGCAGCCTCGTGCAGTTCCAGAGCCAGCCTCGCACAAGCGGTGCGCCTATGGGGAGTACCGATATACGCCTATCCGAATACCAAGCTCGTATCTGTGGTGTTGTTGCTGGGCATTTCAAGCCTCGAGGCGTAGATATGGTATTCGGTTGTCGCCTCAGGCCTTGGATGTCACTACGACAGACGCTACCCCCCATTCTCCACCAATCCCCACAGATTCGCGTCAGCAATAGACGAAGGCGATGGAGGTGATATACTTGGCGCACGAATACCTTGACTGATGGCAAATCAAGTGATTGGTGCGAAATTGGCGGCTTTTGCGACGGTATGGCGAGTCTACGGATAAATTCGAGCTCCAGCTATCGGCGAGCGCACCACGGTGCCCGCGCTGGTCCGTTCACTATCCTACTGCCCCGAGCAAGCAACGCCTAGTGGCCTTCCTAACGGCATATTCACCGTCCAGCCATAGGACGGCTTTAGAGCCAACAGACGCGCGGGTTTTACGGAAGCTTGGTGCTTCCATCTGCTCTTGACATGGTACTATCTCACTATCTTCAAACCTCACACACATCGCGATTAAATCCAGACCTGGTCCTGCATCCCACCACCCCACGGATGAATCTACAGCGCTCAGTCTGAGACGTCTGTATTTCTCCAGACACAGCCCCCACCACCGCCTCATACTTTTCGACGTTTCGGAAATGGTAGCGACGGTTGCCGGAGTCCGCCAGTTGTATACCGCCCGTCGCATTCTCGCCGAGATCCAGCATCGCATCAACGGCTTCAACACGTACGGTTAACACTACTAAGCAGAACAGCGCACAACTCTACTCACCCATGGCCACCATGGTGCAAACCGGGAGCGTGACCACCTCCCGTCTCAAGGAAGGCGCGGTCATAGACGTGCAGGAGATCCCGAACGGCGCCCGGCCGGCGCTGCTGATCCTGCATAATGAAGGCGAGGAGGACATTGTAGGCATCTTTGCGGATGTCCTGGGCCAGAAATGGGAGTCGGCGACATCCATGGACGAAGCGCTGGCAGGACCACGGGAGACGGTTTACGGGCTAAGCAGCGGGCTGGCCAAAACGCAACTGGACGCTTGGGACCGCTCTAGGCTGTTGATTAACACACATCGAGTGGACGGCGGTCATGAACTGGACGAGAGCATCACCGACCGATGCGACTACGAATACCTCTACACGCGCGCGCCCTTTTTCCGTCGCGACGTGTCGCGATACCTCTCTTTTGTCCTGGGCCAGATCGGGCCCCACCGTGACCTCACCAAGAAGGCGCGCACGACGCTGATATCGACGACGTTCCCCGATGTGCACGCTGCACTTCCCAATCTTGACATTCTGTCGGTCGGCGCGGACGCCATCGAGATCCGAGTCGACCTGCTGGAGGAGCCCCTACCAGATGGAACGGTCAGCAAGATACCCAGCTTGAAGTATGTCGGCGAGCAAGTCATGGTGCTGCGTCAACGCACGGAGCTGCCAATCATCTTCACTACGAGGTGCACCAAGGAAAATGGCCGGTTCCCCATGGACGACCCCTCCCTGTTCTACCGATACCTTGCGCGCGCGATACAATGGGGTTGCGAATACATTGATGTGGAATTGTGGCTGCCAGAGGAGATTAGGAGGAAGCTGGCCGAGAACAAGGCGTGCACCAAGATCATCTCGGCGTTCCACGACTTTTCGGGCAGCTTCAAGTGGACCTCGCCTGAAACACAGCGCCTGTTCGAGATGGGAGCGGTGTATGGGGACATTGTCAAGATGTACGCACTGGTCAATTCGATGCAGGAGAACTACGAGCTGGAATATTTCCGGTCGACTATTCAAGCCAAGTATCCTCATCCTCCCTTCTCTGGCCTCAATATGGGCCCCATGGGCCAGCTATCAAGGACGCTGAACAAAATATTCACCCCGATTACTCATCCACTGTTACCCATGATTGCGGCACCTGGCCAACTAAGCGCAGCCGAAATTAACGCAGCGCTCCACACAATGGGCCAGATGCCTAAGCAGGACATCTACGGCATCGGCAGTTTTCGATCAACGTCGCAAGCCATGTTCTTTGAGAAGTGTTTCAACGAGCTTAGTCTGCCACATTCATTCGGTTTTGCAGAAAGAGCCCCGAAGGCTTCGATCGAGCACATCCTCCGACGCAACAACTTTGGCGGTGCCTACATCAACCCGCCATTGGCAGCCTCGGCGCCGTACCTGCCTTCCCTTTCGAATGCTGCTCGGGCCATCGGACAAGTTGATACAGTGTTAGTGCCCCCCGGGACCGGCAACGCCTCCTTCATAGGAGACAACACACGGTGGAAGGGTATACGTGCGACACTGACTCGCGACTTTGTCCCATCGGCGTACAGTGGACAGGCAGCATTGCTGCTCGCCAGTAACGAGGCTGATGCGTCGGCGTCGATATTCGCACTGAAAAATCTAGGGATCGGGCCTATATATACCATAGGGTTCAAGTCCCACGGGCCCTTATCTACTGACGTGTCACCGGTACGATCGGTAGAGGATGTGAAGCGCCTGCAGCAGCCATTCGTTATCATCTCGGCTCTGCCTGCTGAGAAGTCGCTACTGGTGGTGCCCCTGCTGAAGCACTACAGGGTTGGCGGAAGGAATGGAAGCCCCAACGGACATGGGTGCACAGGAACGAAGGCTGCAGGCAAGGTGTTCGTCGACTTGGCCAGCGGGCCCCGAAAGGCCGACCCGTTGGCAATCGCGACGTCGGCGGGATGGACAGCGTATGGCATTGCGGACGTCTCAGCGTGGACGACGGTTGAAACGATCCGGAAGCTCGTGGGGCAGAACGTGTGTTATGACTTTGTGCGTCTGGCGTCCGGAAGGGGGCATTTTTAAATCAGCAATTAGCAATTCGCAATGTACATTTGATGATTGATACGTCTTCACATGCGGCGTGACAGCAGCGAGGCAGCCGTGGCAGCCAGGGATGGCGGGTGGTGGACGGGGCCCTCGTGGAAGCTGTAACCGGGGACGGGGCAGCAGCTAGCACTAGGGCGGGGCACGTGATTGGGCGGCGGGCGATACCCCAGATTTTCTAGAACACATTGGTGCAGTCCGGCGCTACAGGCTGCAGCTACGCCGAGACGAGCTGGGTGCGTGCGACGGGCGCAATCTACGTGCCAAATTGCCAGTAGCTGCATGGCTGAGAACCGAGGCACGGTGCGCCGTCTGGGACGGCATGCGATGGGCGATTTCCTGACGTGCGGCTAGCCTCTTACCCCAGTGGCCTCATGATGGCCGTGTTTTTGCTACTCGACTCGGCCCAACGGTTCCAAGCCTCGCTCGTCTGCATGGGCTGCTCTACCGCGCATGGCTAGATACCCCGAGATCGTCGTCACGCGTCCAAAGCTCCCCAGCGGTTCCATCACTACCTCTTCCTAGTCACTGCACACGCTGAGTCGCATCCGAGTGGGCGCGCACTCCCGCCAGAGCAAGCCTCGCCGTCCGCGCACCCCCTGCCTGTCTCCACTGCCATAGGCCTTAATTTGAACCTACATCTCACGCCGTGCTGGGGCGTGCTTTCTTCTTCCTACCGTCCAGTTCGCTATCATCAAGACCACTTGCAGCCAGAGAATGCTTCTGGTCCACCGCCCTGTAGCGTCGCCATGTCCACCGAAGTTTCCCAGTCACTGGCCGCAATGGCAAGGCCGCAGATTGGCATCGACCGACTACCCGCCCGCCGCGTCTCCAACGAGCCCCGCGAGGCCATGAACTGCAAAAGCTGTCGAAAGCGAAAGGTAGTGCCTGTCTGCTTTTTTTCGTCATGGCCACGTGCTAACCCAAATTCAAGATCAAGTGCAATCGCACACGCCCGACCTGTGAAGCCTGTCAAGTGTTCAACTGCCCGTGTATATACGGTATGCTCCACCCGCAACACTACGCGCGTGCATCCAAACATGGACTGACAGCCACTTCCAGACGCTGTTCCCAAGAAGAGAGGCCCCAAGACCGACGTTCTCGAGGCCCTCTTGAAACGTGTCGACGGCCTGGAAAAGCGCTTGGTTTCCGAAGGCAAGAGCGATGACCCAACCGAGTCCGACCCCACCTCCCAGGACAACACCACCTCAGCCGACGTCAAACGAAAAGATCTCGCATCCTCACAATCGCCGCATGCGTCCTCGCCCCGTCGCGCGAGTGGCACCAACCATGCAAACCAGTTGATGTCGCCCATCGAGCCAAGGTACCTACTAGCAGCCTCCCGTGCTCGCCCCTGCACATTGCTAACAGCATCTAGTATACAGTCCCCGACCCTGGCTCCTGACCTACTTCTAGACACCTATTTCGCCAGAATCCATGGAAAGCCCTACTACATCCTGGACGAGTCGACCACGAGACAGCGACTGCAGGCCAATCAGCTTCCCGGCCACTTAGCCTATGCTATTTACGCCGTGAGTGCCAGGTACGATTCGCCCATCCCTGAGTATTCTTGATCACAATTAATATATGTACCCCAGATATGCACCCCACTTCGGAGGATACAGCTCTGCAGTGCGCATCGGGCAAGAGTATGCCCGTCGCGCTCGGCTGGAACTCGAGATAGATGAGCCCTCTATCGAAACCTTGCAGACGCTCATGCTCCTCTCGCAAGCAAGCTTCCAGCTGGGCAAGGGCAAGAAGACCTTCATGCTGCTAAGTACGAAGTCACTACTATCCACACTTTGTGCAAGACTAACTCCGTTCTCAAGATTCTGCCATCAGCATGGCCTTTGCGCTCGATCTGCATCGCGAACTACCGACCGGCATCAAGGTCACACCCGCCGAACGCGAAGGACGACGCCGGCTCTTCTGGTCATGTTACCTCATGGACCGCTTCGCTGCAACCGGCTCTAAGCGACCCTCGTTAATTGCGGATGAATCGATTGTGCTACGATTACCGAGCTGGCAGCTGCACTCTGGCGCAATGCTAATAGACGGAGACTACTTTCCAAACGGATGCAATTTGCAGTTCATGGGCGGCACTGGAAAAGGTGGACAAGGAAGCATGGGTATGCTCATTGGCATAGCTCGCATCCTGGGTATAACAAACCGCTACCTTGCAGCGGGTGGTGTTAAAGGCGATTCACATTTCCCTTGGCACTCATTATCCAACCTATCCAAAATCCGCCAAGAACTCGACATATGGGCATCGGAGACGCAGGACACGTTCACCTCTATCGAAGCGCTCTTTGGCCAACCCGACAGCACCATACTTGTTCTCAGCAAGTTGATCTACCATCTCATACATTGCCTCATCTACCGGCCTTTCCTCCCTGTGGACCTGGCTGAGCTGTCCGGGACCTCGCAGCACCAACCCTGGCAAATAGAAGCGACCAACTTATGCTTTCTTCATGCCAACGCAATTGCCGAACTCGCCGAGATAGGAAGGGCCTCTTCCATTATAGATTGGCCAGCTTTTGTCGGCTATTGTATATGCACGGCTGGCACCATTCATGTACATGGAGCACATTACCCAGGAAGAGAAGGAGAGGTTTTCTCTGTCAGTGCAGAGTTTCTGTCTCGAGAGATGCAGCAGCTATCCGAGCTTCGATTCGTTTGGGCTGGGGCCCAGCACCAGCGCGACACGCTGCAGACCATCTACGGATGTCACACAGAGCTAGTCCAGTCGTTGGCGAGCAATCCCATGCGCTATGCGCCAGTCTTCCAACTTGAGGATTTCTTCGACAGATATCCGGGCCAGGTCTTCGACGGAGCGCACATTACGTTTATGGATATTGCGGTCGAATCCATTCAAGAAGGGTAGAGAGCCAGGCCTTTCCCTACATGTTCATAACGCTAATAATCTAGTAGCCTTGCCACTTTTAACATCGAACAACGAAACAACATGTACATGACCAGCGGCGTCATCGGGAACGCTCAGGGCTACCAAAAGCATTCCGCACCCTCACAACAACCACAATACTCCAACGCACACCCGAACAAGAGAAGGAGAGCCACGACTTCATCCTCGAAACCCCAAGCCCAACCACAAGCTATCCCCCCAACACCCACATCAGCCACTCATCCTCCAACTGTCCATACTCACCGACCGTCGGATGCTGGTACCTCGGAGTCAAACTCGAACCCAAGCCCGGGAGACTCTAGAACACATCCTAATGACTCCGGTGCACGACCTTACACCCCACCATTGCCAAACAACTCCCTGAATCCACCGAATGCTAACGGTGGCGGACTTACTCTTCCATTCTCGCCGAACTTCTCGTTTTCTCCATTGCCGCAGTTTGCGAGTCTGGCGCCATCACCGGTGTCGCGTGCAGCGAACCTCCACCAAAACCAGGATAACAACCATGCAATTCATTTCGACCCTATGCTGAGCATGCCGACGCCGTACGAGCAGCACCCGACCCCCGGCGCAGGGAGCACATCGGGCACATCGGTGCACACAGACCCTGACAGCAAGGACCCTTTCCTCAGCTTGCTGGAACAACTTGCCGAGAACGAAGTCAGCAGGGGCGGTCCAAGCGAGCTGGACTTTTTCTTGAGCGGACAGAGCACCTGAGCTTACTGCCGCTTGCGCCGAAATCAAGGCGGCGAAGTATGAACTCCCGCAATATCACAGCGGAACCGCGGAACGACCGTGCCACGATCATCACAAGGGTTTAAATTTGGTTGTGTCTTCATTTCACAGTACATTTTGTAGTAGCTTCGAGAGCTATCGTTTACGGCTCATCATCGACCGGCTTGGTCCGGTCCGGGGTCTTGCAATCAAAACCAGCGCGGCGCAAAACAGAAGGAGTCGGAATACAGGAAGGCTAGCTTCACAGCCTAGGATCTACGGAAAACGAATGTCACGGCCGCCATATGTAAAAATGTATAATATCATCAATAACAATTGAGCAGGTGCTCTCAGAAGAGCAATCGATAGCAGTAAGTGCCGTCAGCTCCACATGGATCAGACAATCGTCAAACGAGTACCACCACCTTGCGGACAAGGTACCGTTGGTTTCCTTAGACGCCCACACCAGAACCCTAGTGTCGGCGTCGAAGTGGAGGCCCGTATTGAGTGCTGTGTGTCATGACGGAGAGCGGCCTCGGTGCCTTTATCGGCAGCTCAGCCGCTAGAGTGCGGAAGCAGGCCATATCGAGTCAACGTGCAGGGTGACGGCTTGGTGTTCGCGTTGACGCTAAGCATACCCCGGTTCGATGCGCATTAGCGGTGTATCTCGCATACGAGTAACCCGGGGTTCGGCGCTGTCATGGGGGATCTCCAAACACTCGTACCCCAGGGACCTGCCTTGCTTGGGTGAGATGGTCATGAATAGCATCAGATCAAAACACACCACCTCCTTTCTAGCTGTCTAGAACACTGATTGACACGGAGCGGTGAGTCCGTAGCATGATTCTGGACGCTCGACGCAGGCACGAGGTGTCTGTGCTATGCAGGTCATAGCCGTTTTGGCCTTCCTCTCCGCCGCACTACAGCACAGCAAATGTCTCCACACCGTGGCTTGCAAAAGTGTGTGCGCTTGTAGAGTGCGAATCCGGGGAGCATCGAATCCTTCGTGACGTTAACGCGGAGAACGCGCTTCCGGTGCCTAATGTGCCTACCGACAAAAAATAACGTTTAGGTGCGATGAATCGTCGTCACCGCCGAACCACGTTCTGGAAGGCACAAACTGCCACTCACATGGGCGGAAAGGCGTTCGCGCCACAGGAGACAGCTGCTAGGAACCAGGTTGCTGGCAAAACTCTAAGTGGTGGAACCGAGATTCTCCGCTTTACAGCATTGCGGCATCTACTGCAGGGTCCATTAACGAACGAGAATGATGATATTGTTGGAACGTCAGCAAAGTTCATTTCCTGTCACAAGTCATTTCGTGTGAAGAAGGTGTGCTGGCTAGCTAGTAGCTTAGTTGCGATAGGTTGCAAATGTGGGTCCGATGGTGCCGGTGGTAATGCACGGTGAAGATTCGGACAGCATGCTAGATGATGGATAGGAAGCCACCCCGCGAAAAGCTCCAAGCGAAGGCGGGGAGGACCCGTTGGTCCTTTGCTGTCAGTGCAGGTGCCAGGGCTGAGCGGCAAATGAAGTGGGAAATGAGCTTGTGATGAGATTTGGCAAACTCGCATGATCCAGTCGCTAGCGATTGCAGTTTCACCCCTGCTCACAGCTGCAACATCCTTTACGCCAACCTGAGAACAGGGGTGGAACGGCGCAGGCAAGACTAGTCGACATCAGTATCGGCAGTAGTATCACTCAGAGGTATGTGGGAGTGTGTGGGACAACAAATGAGCCATGATTTGGATAGACACCTATAGACCTTGTACGAAAGGATATCAAGAACCTACCGAACAACTATGGGAGGTGGCTTTTACTTAAACCTGCCGATACGGATTCGAATGGGATCTTGTTCGAATCTCCGCTATGGTAGGCTACTTGGTGAGCTGCGAGATTGAGTTGTTTCAATACACAACACGATACAAGATACTTTCTACACATCGAAATGCTAACAAATGTATAGAAATAGATTGAGCGAGGATGAAATGGGTGGGCTATAGGGAGTTTCAGATTCCATTGTGAGTACTGTAACTATATAATCCCGCAGGAAGCCCCCTTGTCGTTAATACTGGGCGTGATGGAACTTAAATGGTCATCGGCTCCCGGTTCTGGTTGTCCTTTCGATTGCGTCGCGTCTGTTTAGACTGCATGAGACTGGCATGTCGTAAACCAACTTCAGGGTGACTTGCTCAGCTTGCTTGAAGGTCGCCTATAAAGTCTGTTAGATCTTGAATTCAAGCAAATGCTGGGCTACTCACGTTTAGCATTGAGAAGTGCAAGCAGAATCCCTCCATATCCCGCCAGCCTGTTGACAATTGGCCTGACTAGGAGTATCTGCGCATCCATTACTCCCTACGAAAGTACAGCACCCGGCATTAACCGTTGCAGCCGTAATGGCAGTTACAAGTAGAAAACTGAAGAACTGTCGAAGCATCTTAGGAATGATTATTGAGGTGAACGAAATCTGTTGGTATGTTTTGCGTTGGTAGATATTGGGTGAGGATACTGAGGTAATTCTAGATGGACTAGAGCTTGAGATATATAGATAGGTCACCTCTTTCTCACTTGGCTCGGAACCTCGCGGACATTGTAGGGCCGAGTACTTAGATACAAATTTGTTAAGTGAGGGAGAATACCCTTCTTGGCTTTGTATAGGCACGTCATTCAGCTTACATATACCTAGTAGACGGAAAAGTACAGAAATCCGCTACTATTACGGATTGTGCAAACGATTGTAAAACGTCAAAAAGACTTGCTCTCCAAGCTACGAGAGCTTAAAGCAGGTCTATAAGGCCTTAACCGAACTCTGCTCTAGCGGCCTGCGTGTTTCTGGTGAAGCTGTGACAGAGAACTGGCTGAGCGAGAGCTTACGGCAGCTCGGTGGTATCGCGGTACATTAGGTACGCCGATGTTGCAGCTGTGGGCAGGGGCTAAACTGCAATCGCTAGCGACTGTGACGAGCGCCAGCCACGCAACGAAAGCTGTCAGTCTGCCAACTACTCACCTAAGTAGCTAGTCGCTGTTTCAAATTGATTACATTACAACCCTTGTCGTTGTAGATTGCGACGTTGAGGTGTGATGGATGAGGTGTACGTAGTAGTTATACGTCTAAGCATGTATCGCACCCGACACCCAGGAACGCCGCTGACTAGAACAACTCTAGAAAGCGATGGCCTGACCTATACCACACGTTAATATGAAGCGTATCGTCCACCTACCAGGGTCACAAAATCGATATGAAGATCGACTATGATCATCCATCTCCATGCCACGCTTCGGGTAAAATCACGCTACGAACGTCGACCCTCTTTGCCTTGCTCACGTATGAGCAAGACTCAGGCACGCGCACGTGTACTGTACACGTAGCAATCGCCCTTGTACACACACACCACGAGACGAGAAGCTGCTCGAGTCAATCCTCACCCTGCATGCTCACCGTGCAACGGGCGTTTGGCCAATTTGCCCGTTGCAAAAGCCACCGGCTACAATGTGCCATCGGCGTGCAGTAGAGCCTTTTTGCACGGTCGCTCGCTAAGACCCCGGATTCACGTATAGCGTATCGCGCGTGCATTAGTTTCGGTTTGACGATAGGACCCTTTGGTAGTTGATGACGGGTAGGACCTGTGATGGCGGGGGAACAAGCTCTCTCCAAGGTCTTGGGGCTGCAGGGGCTCATGTCAGAGGGGTCAGAAGGTCTGGTGCATGTTGGTATTGAACTCCGAGGAGGTGTGGGTGTGGTTTTTGATTCGTCGTATTGTACTGCATCGGTGTGGCACAGTGGTGAGATACAAGTTTGTCATGCGAAGCAGGTTCGGGGGACAATGCGTTATGAGTGCGAGTGTGCAATTAGCTAGATGATTCTTTCGACTCCTCTGATCTTTGCCACTATGGGCTATCCCCTCTAATCTATACAGTATCATGCGTCGGACGACTATGCAAGACGCCAACCGGTCTAAGTCATGGTGACGAGTTCTTCGGCCGACACGGGGTGGATAGCCTGCGGGAGAAGCACATGTTAGCATCCATGTCCTCAAACGCCGATTGCACAATGCCGTTCCTTTCCCCCGCAAACGTGGCAGCTGCAGCAGTCGACAGCCGATGCATTGCCGCTTATGCATGCACGGATGCACGACGAAACGGGGATGGAAGGTTGGGTGATTACTTACCACACAGTTGTCAAAGTCCTTCTTCGTGGCACCCATCCTGATCGCCACACCGAACCCTTGCAGGATCTCGCTGCTTCCCTGTCCCAAGATATGCAGACCGACGACCTTCTCGTTTTCGCCCGCGCAGATGATCTTGTAAGCTGTGGGCTGCTTCTCATCGGGGTCCATCATAGCGAAGTACATAGCCTTGAATTCGGTCTTGTAGATTCTGATCTTGTCGCCGTACTTCTCGCGGGCCTCGGGCTCCGTTAGACCGATAGAGCCGATCTCTGGGTGGGCAAAGACGACAGAGGGAATGTTCTCGTATTCGAGGTGTGCCTTGGGCTGGTTGTTGAATAGGCGGTCGGAGAGGCGTCTTCCAGCGGCGATGGCGACGGGGGTGAGTTCGAAACCGCGATCACATACGTCACCGATGGCGTAGATGTTGGGGATAGAGGTGTTTTGGTACTCGTCGGTCACGATGTGGTTCTTGTCGTTGAGCTTGATGCCGAAGTCCTTGATCTTAAGATCTTCAATTTCGGGGTCACGTCCAGTTGCGAAGAGAACTTCTTCGACCTCAACGGTCGACTCATTTTTTGTCTCGTTGTTCTGGTAGGTGACGCGCTTCATGCCGTTGCCAATATCCTCAACCTTTGTAATCTGTGTACCCTTGTAGAGGTTGATGCCCTGACGCTCGTACTCTTGAGTTACGGTATCTTGGATCATGGGGTCGAAGGTTCGGAGGAGCTTGTCGCCGCGGATGAAGAAGTGTGTTTTCGAGCCGAGTGCGTGAAGCATGCCAGTCATCTCGACACCGATGTATCCAGCGCCACTCGTTGCGATGCTCTTGGGTTGCTTCTCGAGATCGAAGAAGCCGTCACTGCTAATGCAGAGTTCCTTGCCAGGGATATCGGGTAGCTTCGGTCGTCCACCGGTCGCGATGAGGATATGCTTCGCCTTGATGCGCTGGGAGCCTCCATCATGAAGCGCGACCTCGACTTCGTCCTTGGCCACAAACTTCGCGCGCCCTCTGAAGTGCTCAATCTCGTCCTTGTTCAGGTTGTTCTCGTAGATGCCGTTCAGTCGCCTGACGTAGTCGTCTCGCTTCTTCTTGAAGTATGGCCAGTCGAACTCTGGTACCCCGCCAACCTTGAAACCGTATGCGGGCGCATCCTTGAAGGTCTCGGCAATCGCTGCTGCGTTCCAAGTAACCTTCTTCGGCACACAGCCGACGTTTACGCAGGTACCTCCGTATCGTGAAGATTCGATCGCGATGACTTTTGCGCCGTGTTTGGCAGCTCGTCGTCCAGAGGCGATACCCCCACTACCAATTCCGATTACCAGGTAATCGCACTCCTTGGGTTGCGACGACATGGTGATTCTTGAGGTGGAGAAGTGAGACGAGAGGTTTGATAAGCGTGCGGATGCCACTGCGGTTTGTGAAGGGCGGAAGTGCGTTCGGAGGAGAGAAGTTTGTCCTGGAGATGGAGGGGTAATGGTACGGAGACTCGTCGAGAGAGCTCGCAGTCTAAATGTAGCTGTTCTTTGCATTAAAGATGCAGCGCGGCCGAAGGCGGATACTTATGGAGTACGTCAGAATAAATAGATTCCAAAGCTACTACTGCATTCAGAGGCTGGATTGGACGACTTAAGTAATCCAACCACGCAGGTGCGGTACCTAGGTATGCGGTATGGCTGCTTTCTGTGCAGGCTAGAAGTTCCAGACCGGGGACGAATAAGACAATGCCTGCAACTATCACGCAATGCTATCTCAGCGACCGACGTGTGTCGCTTGGTAATGCTGCGATTTAAGATTTTGCGATTATGGGAGCAGCCGGCGATGACGCGACCTCGGCCTTACGCGTGCGGACATCCCGGAGGCGCATGCGCTAAACCGCTTCCGATAGCTACTTCGATCATCGCTTCCAGGCCAGCCCACCTGCGACACACGACTCCACGCAACTTCAGGTCGGTCAAGTCAATTGAAGCTCGACAGATGTTGGTAGGAAACCATGCCAACCTATGAGAGTGGTTCAAACTTTCTCGGATCCTGAATCCTGAATCCTGAAGCGTCGACAGTCACCCAAAGAGATCAGACCATCCCCACCACGGACCTTGCGACATTGCCGAGTGTCGCACTCTCAACTGAAAGCCTTCACACCCACTTTCACGTAACTCAACCACCCTCGTCATGGGTGGCAGGCTTTCCATGCCGAAGGCGGCCGATGGCATGAGCGAAACCTCCAAGCCGACGTCGGCCAATGCGCGAGCGCGTCTTTCACGAGGCGGAGGCATCATCAATGGCCGTGTAAGAGGCTTCTTTCCAGATTTGTAGCTCGCCCCGTCGTCTAACACGTTCCAGACCGTCATGGCACCTTTAGCCGCCCTCACCATGGCTGGCCTCCTCTTCGTATATGCCCGGACGTCGATACGCGCGGCGAAGCTCAACGCGAAGAAACATCGCGAGGCAGACGGCGGGCAAATCAGTTGGCACAAGGAGAGCATGAGGCGGCATGGTCAGATGGACAGGCTGGACGATGATAGAGGGACATTCAGCGAAGCTCTTATGGGAGACATTCGTAAGAAGAAACAGCAGAAGGTCGAGGAGAACCAGAAAGCGCCAGTAGAGAGGTCCGAGAACGACGCTGAACTGAGGAAGATCATGGGAAAGAAGGACTGATTCCCGAGGGACAGGCAAAGCTCTGGCGGAAGCAACGCAAGAGAGTCATTCAATAGGCCATGAATTTATGGCCAAGGACAAATTCTATGGAAAGACATGTCAACCTCTCAATTTATGTGTCTACGAACTGGATAGATTGTTGAACGAAAAAAATAATCATCCCATTCGTTGCTGTGTAGAGACTAGAAATGTACCATGCTGCTAATGAAGCTGTACGCGAGTACATTTAGCGGCTAAGGCGTTCACCGGTTTGTGCAGCATTGTCCAACACCAGCAGAGAGGTAAGCTTGGGTATAGCAGAACTTAAGTCGATCTACGAACACGGTCCGCGGCCGGTAGTGTCTTGTCACACGCACCCGTAGCAGATTCACCTCTACTCAGGTATGCAGTCTGTTTGATCACAGGCAGCGAAAGCTTAACTGTAGCAATGCGCCGAAGTAACACAGCATGACATGATACACAATTTCACAGCGAAACACATGCGCTCGAAAATGCTAGCTGCCGTAATGATGAACTGTGATTTGCCAAAGCTACAGACATGGATGTGTTAAGCTCCACATGTGAGCGAACCCCGCATTCAGCTGTGGTAGCTCTCAAACGCGTGCCATGCCACGAGATTTGGTTGAGTGATGGCAGGCGCGATTCAACAGCAAAGTCATGTGTTGGTGTCAAGTTGGGGATCGATTGCCGGGCGCTGGATGAGGGATATTATAGATAGGTACATGTGCAGGTCGTTGCGTCGATCGTTCGCCTGCGGCCAATGGCTTCATCCTTCCGTGGCCGTTAGACTGTTTCGGGGATGCGAGCTGCACAAAGCGTGAGGTTAACCCCACCATTCCATGACCGCGCTCCGCATCTACACACTCTCGCCAACACCAGCCATTGTCGCCCGACCTTCCTCTCCACCACCAACCTCCACACTCGACACCAATCGCGCACCCACGTTCCCTCCATCCAGCTTGACGACGCCGCGGTCTTCATGGAGCTTGCCCGGCTGCTGGCCCGATCGCGATTGCCGTAGGAAGACTGCACCGTCTTCCACAGCTAGCGATAGCCAGTATGCCTAAGCAGGACGAGGGGAGGCCAAATGTACAACAGGACATTCCAAATAGACCCAGAGATCTGACCGAGGTTTCAAGAGCCGTCCTGCGCAGCGAGCAGGCCAAGCGATGGACCAAGAAGTACCGCACCGAGGTCGCTGCAAGCTCCAGCAGTCTGCTCTCTACGTTTGCTGCTGTGCGTGCATCTCTATCGGACACGAGGTTATTAGTTTTGCCAGTGCTGATAGCTCCCAGTATCCTCTCGACTCGGTCAAGACCCGCCTGCAAGCGTACGCCAGCCCCCCAGCATTACGCAAGACACAGCTAACACGACATAGCTACAAGTTCAACTCCTTCGCCGACTGCGTTCGCCATACCTACAAGACTGAAGGCTTCCATGGCTTCTACCGTGGTATGCCTCACCGCTCACAGCTGCATGGCCAACAACCGCTAATGTACGCGTCATAGGTGTTTGGTCTCCTCTCGCAAGCATAACCCTCGTCCGCACCGTGTCCTTCTCCATATACCAACGATCCAAGTACGCGCTCGACAATTGGATTTACCAGACTACCGGAAGCTCCCCGCTTGTTATCGCTAATACCCGGGATGCGTGGCCTACGTTTTCGACGATTGCGTGCTTCGGGCTGGCAGGTGTCAACGCGGGTGCCGCAATCACGGTAATCGCATGTATGACAGATCTACTGCCGTTTATGTGTCGCTAGCTAATTCAGTTAGGTCCCTTCGAATTGACGAAATTGAGCGCCCAAATTTCCGTATTGATGGCCGAGCGCAACGATGGCGGCGGCAAGAACGAAGCGGTCCGCAAGAGCTACCAGAACTTGGGAACCTGGAAGACGGCACAAAATCTGGTCAAACATCGGGGTTGGACAGGACTATATTCTGGCTTCCATTTGCATTTACGTGAGCGAGCCGCAGATCGCTGCGAAGAAATGCAAGCGCTAACAGGAGACAGTAAGAGATTCCATCGGCACCGGCATTTACTTTGTGACATATGAGAGTGTTAAACAGGTTTTAGCCAACGCGCGAGGTACTTCACCTACACATCCACTGGCTGTAGTCGTGGCTGGTGGACTGTGTGGACTGGTTAGCTGGGCCTGCGTAAGCTTTCGCTTCCTATGTGGTCTTGAATCATGTACTAATAGGTATTGCAGATTTTCCCGATCGACACGGCAAAGAGTATCTACCAGCGAAATTGCCTCGTCGGAGGCAAAGACAAGGCCACGCGCCCAAAAATTCATTTCTTTAGTCGCCGGATGTATCGAGGTGAGCACACCTTGACAAATTCGCAAGGCTTCTACTGACCCAATCAAGGCCTCGGTGTCTCCATGTCTCGTTCCTGCATAGTCAACGCCATTTTCTTTACTGCATTCGAATTCACCAAGAAGCGCATCAACGGCATGTCTTACGACGAGGAGCTGCTTCGTGCCAACGACCTATAGCTAATTCGACATTTCCATATTTGAGGTTTCACTTGTATCTGCATAAGGGCATGGAGTAGGTGCATATTTTGCTTGTATGCAAATGGATATGTAGATTATCCTGGATCTGAGTATGCCACTACGAGCATATTCTGAGTGTGACACGTATATTGTGCGCCTGACCTCGAAGCTATACGCAATCTCCTCTGTGAATTTCTCAAAGATCTCATTTAGTTCTTGTCCACCTCCGCCTGGCACTGCTTCCTCTCATTTTCATCCGCATGACCGTGATAATCGCACGGCTTAGGGTCGTCCTCCGGTAGCCCTGACTCGACGATTTGACTGTAACGAATGATGGCGCGCATGAGGAAATCGTGTGGCAGACTGGCTCGAAGCTCGATTTCACCGTTCTTAGCAGAGTCACTTGTATCCCCAAAACCCCGGCAATGCATCTCCACAAAGAGATCGAGGATCGCGTGATCGTTGGGGAGATTAGCAAATCCATGGATCACAGCTCCGTAGAATACAGCCTTCGCAATAATGTGTTCGAACAAGCTATCGCGAACCCTTTTGTAGAACACTAGAGAGAGAATGCGATCGCCAAAAACAAGAGCTTTGGTACGTGCAAGTTGTGCCTTGCCTAAACTCATGTCTTGGTCCTCCTCATCGCACCACTCGGAGTCGTTCTTTGGAAGCCTCTGCGAGTACACCCAGTCGACGAAGATGCTGACTATCGCCTTGTTAGCTCGGTGGGGCATACTTCTGAATACTCTCCACTTACACGTGCTGCACTCAACGTCTTCCAATTTAACGACACCTTCCTGTGCCTCTTTCCAAGGACCATTCAACGCCTTCTTGAAGTAATCGGAGTGTTCGACGAGTAACGAGCGATGGATGTGGTATTAGGTTTTGGTGTCGCCTACTTCGACAATGGCGAAGATGGAATCTTGGGCAGCCTCACTAGGAAGTAATTAGCCCGTAGACTTTTGACAGTTACTCTTTGAAATACCAGGGGCGCTTCATTCTTGCGATCTTTTCCGTTGACATCGTAGGCTTGGAGCTCTGTTTTATCTATAGGCCTGCTGTCGTGTAGATCTGGACGAGTTGTCGGGGTCGTAATTACAATGGAAGGAGCAGTCGGGGAAGTTGGCTTACTGCACATGGTGGTAATTTGGTCTTGGTCCAGGCTTTCGAGCTTGCCTCTTTCCACTTTGAGATTCACCGTCACCGTGATTTGCGTGATTCGTTGGCACATCGTATCTACGCGATACGACGCAATGACAGTACTCTACTACCTTGTAAATGAGCGGAGCTGACAGAATTCGTCAGCTACTTCCATTGTCCAGATAGCGAGTTTTCACTCTTCATGAAGCATTGTAGTGTCTCTTCTCATGACGACAAAGACATGCGACAAATCTTGGTGGGTATGTTCTGTACAATCAGACTGGCGCGCGTGACCGGCCCCTACGCCAAGTATAGCGAGGAGTTGTCCAAAGTCTTCTGAACAGTTAATGTTCTAGAGGACCAATGTGGATAGTAGTGAGAAGCACAAAATACATGCAATGGAAGTCTTAGATGTTGGCACGACTGACCTTGAGAGGTAGTCTCAAAGGAAAGATGGCGGCTAAGCGAAAGAGAATGAGGCAATTGGCAAAAGCTACGCCTGTATAGGTGTCTGATGCAGATCCACTTAGCCATGGAAAATACAACTCGGAGTTGGAGGACTGAAGGGTCTGGCATGAAGACATGTAATGTGAGCTGTACTTGCGAAGGACTTCACAAGCATAAGGATTCATGCCTGTCCCTCATAGTAAAGGTAGGCTAAGGTACTGACTTTGGGCAATGATATGTTGAGAGGAGTGCCCATGTAAGCGATGATATGAATGCGCGAATCCGAACTCAGGTTATCCGACTAAGGAATACTAGTGCATGATTAGGAATCCTAGTCACGTCAATGTATCACTTATATCAAGCTCCTTTCATAGCCACAAACCGAACATCACAATGGCTGGTATGGCGACCGAACTACCGCTCCGAAACATCACGACGTGTACCCGTTTGTTGCACTTTTCGAAGTATTCATTGACCTGCCGACCTAACATATCTCATGACGCCGTCGTTGTTCTTCCGGGAGGGCCCGTATGCAAGTCGTGTCACC
>Ga0265780_10002788_pt1 | contig 23461 bp, 12 predicted proteins | sample P1T30metagenome_FD_192432 | JGI IMG/M metagenome (GOLD analysis project Ga0265780, IMG submission 192432) | Plant litter microbial communities from East Loma Ridge, Irvine, California - P1 T30 | ecosystem: Environmental > Terrestrial > Plant litter > Unclassified | place: USA: California... | reverse complement strand
ATGGCATCCTTGTAGGCAAATCACAAAGCCTTAGCCGGCCGGGTAAAGGCGTTAAGGTATGGACCAACTCCTCAAGCGGCTGGAACTCCAAAAACGTATGGGCTCCTGAACTGCACAAGATCGGGAACAAATGGTATATCTATTACGCAGCAGGAAAAAGCGGACCGCCCTTCATCGATCAGAGATCAGGAGTGCTGGAATCTGTTTCTGATGATCCGCAGGGAGCATATAAAGACAAAGGCATTTTGAAAACCGGGCACGATGAAAATGATTATGTCAAAACCATCTGGGCAATCGACGTAACCGTGGGGCAGATCAACAAACAATGGTACGCCCTGTGGTCGGGATGGGAACGGAACAGCCATACCGACAAAACCAGTCAGCATCTTTACATCGCTGAACTGGCAAATCCCTGGACCATAAGCTCTGAGCGCGTGCGGCTATCATCACCCGAACAAAGCTGGGAAACGGGCGGTCCGCTGGATCTGAACGAGGGCCCTGAATTTCTGCAGCGTAATGGAAAAACCTTTATCATCTATTCTACCCGGGAATCGTGGACAAAAGAGTACCGCCTGGGGCAATTAACGCTGAAAGAGGGGGCAGATCCGCTCAAACCTTCCAGCTGGGAGAAAAAAGGGCCGGTGTTCGAGGGTACAGAACAGGTATTCGGTGTAGGGCATGCTAGTTTTACCACCTCTCCAGACAATAAAGAATGGTGGATCTTTTATCATAGTAAGACAACTGCAGATCATGGATGGGATCGGGATATTCGTCTGCAGCGATTTACCTGGAATGCTATAGGGCAGCCTGTGTTCGGGAAACCCTTACCTGCCGGAACGGCTATTCTAAAACCTTCAGGAGAACGATAAGAGCCCGGAAATAACGAAAGTTTAAAACCCGATGCCAACCCTCTAATCGTCATGGTTGTAACGGAATGACCGGAGAATGCATTTTTTAATGCATAAAATAATACAATTGCTCGTCTCTCTATATCTGCATTGCAAACGCGGGCAATAAATGGTTCTAATTTGTACTGACCGGCATTCCCTGGTAAAGAAAAAAGGGGTATGCGCATAATTGCATCATACCCCTTTTCCTTTATGTATTTGCGAAGATTATTACAACAAGTAATATTACAATCTCCATCTCGGATCGCCCGCCGAACTTCTTCCCGGGAAACCGTTATCTTTGATCTTGAAATTATTGGTTGCCGGGTCGGTAAACAGCTCACCCGACGGCCGGGTATATTGTATCAGGTTTGGGATGGGATTACTGGCGTTCACGTAATCTGAAGTAGCAAAATTGTTCAGGGTATTAACCTGCCCGTTAATGCGAACGCCACGTACGGAGGTGTTCCCTGCGTTACTTTTTCCAATGCTGAAAATGTTATTATAGATATTAACACCGGCGCTTACAGCAAAGGTATTGTAGTCTACCAGGTAACTACCTCCCCTTGGTGCTCTGTAAAACGTATTATTTTGTATCGTTATGGAATTGGAAGGCGCCTTGGTACTTGCAATAATGGTTTCCATCCTGGACAGCGTGCTGTTCCTTATGATTATATTTTCAGCTTTACACGTTGCATTATCAACCGTGATAGCACCATAACCCGAAATACTGTCGATCAGGCAATTATTTATTTCATACGTACTAAGAATTGTGGTACCCGTTTGCAGTCTTACGATTCCCCTGAAATATTGAATTTTGCAATTATCAAATTTCAGCTTGCCTACACTGGCAGAATTCGTGGTATTGAAAACGTATTTAGAGCCATAGTCGCTGCCGGTGATACTGACGTTGACAAATGAAATGGAATCAATGACGCTTCCTGCAGCGAAGTTTAAATTACTGGTGAAGAAAATATTCGCAGGAGTCTGAACCAGGAGATCATCACCGCTCGTTATGGTCAGCGTTTTGCTCAGGGCCACTATAGAAGAAAGATTATACGTCATCCCCTTTTTCAGGATAATCAAACTGCCGGAGGGCGCAAATGACAATGTATCCTGAAGTACAGAAGGTCTGTTCTCTATCTCGCGAAGGTCGATCACAATTCCGGCGAAAGGTGCCTTGGTGGTATAACTTTCATAACCCCTTAACCTGGTGCCGCTCATCAGTTCCATATAATACAGGGTACCGCCCGTTAACCCGCCAATTACTTTGAACTCGTTCTGGACATCGGCCGGAAGTAAGGCAACCGTTTTCAATAGCGTGCCCTCCGGTTTGTCGTACACTTTTATCTCGGTAACTGCATCGCCAGAGCTGGTCCAGCGCATAATAGCAGAGATCTCGGTAACATCATTTATCGTCGCAGCCTTTACTATCGTAGGGAATTTCGGTGTTTTAACAGCGCCCAGGTAGCCGAATTTGGAATTTTTAAGTGAGTCTGCAGCATTCGCCCTCACCTGGATCTGGTATAACTGGTCCCACTTTAAATCTTCAAACAGCACTTTTGCAGAATCTACCTTTATTGAGCGGTCAATTGTCCTGAAGGTATCACGACTCACCTCCACGGTATACGAATCAGCATCTTTGATCTCCTGCCATGCAGCTTCGATAAAATTACCGGTGGTTGTTTCCAGGGCCCCTTTCACTACAGGCCGGAATAACCTGGGTGCCTCTTCCAGGTCGTACTTCTTTTCGCAGGAAGAAAACATAAACAGAAGCAGAAGCATTTGAAAAATACCCGTCGTTCCTTTGTATATTCTTAGAGTTGTCATTGTTAATATTCTATTGGTAGCCATAACCTCTGTTATTTAATGTGCCTAAGCTGGCGCTTACTGTTGAACTATGGAGCGGGAAAATGTAACGCACAGGGGCCATCCCGGTATCATCCGTATAACCGCGCCATGAGGTAGTAATATAAGATCCTGGGCCCGGGATTTTCGTATCATAAAGCCCTTTAAGCCAGTTCATCCGGATATAGCCGTTCGGGTTATCCCCTTTATTGGGAGAATCTTTAAGCGGCGGTACTACAGCTGCTTTCGCATAGCGGTTATAAAATATCACCCCTTTATTAAATGGATACGCTTTGGTATTGTCTTCTGCAAACTTATAATACACTACGTCCGGAAGTTCAGAATACTGACCTACGCCCGAGTTAGCGTCCTCGGCCATTGCACTGAGTGTTTTGCGGGTTTCGGCCACTTTTTTGCCGAACAGGTTCCACCTGGCCAGATCATATTTGCGGATGCATTCGCCGCCAAATTCCCAAGCTCTCTCATTTACAATGGCATTAAAGAAAGCCTCTTTACTGCCAGATACGCCTGCTATATAATTCGTAACCTTTTCAGCATGCGAAGCTGCCGGGAAAGCACGTTCCCTGACGCGCTTAAGGGCATTGATGGCATCTGCCGTCGGCCCGTTGTTCAGTTCATTGTCACTTTCGGCGAGCATCAGCAATACATCAGAATAGCGCATCAGAGGCCAGTTGATCCCTGTACCTTTAGCCGACTGCGGACCGGATGGCGTAGGCATTAATAATCTGTTCCATTTCCCCGGGCCTATCGCGGTTACAGCTCCGGGTGTCTGCTGTAAATTGGTGTCGAAATAAATGATAGTACAGGTTACCGGAAGGCGGGTATCCAGTGTATCGAACGAATGATAGTAAGATGGAGTAAGCCCGATATAAGCACTCCCTGAACCGTAGGGATGCGTACCGGCATCAACACGCATTCCAAGGCACCATCCCACATCTCCTGCTCCCGGCTGGAAGGCTACTTCAAACAATACATCGTCGTTAGCCGGCACAATCCATTTGCTTTCATTTTCGAATACCCTGGCAAAACTTGGGTTAAGGGGCCTGTCATAAGTTTTAACCAGTTTGTCACAGTAATCCCTTGCTATCTGGTAATAATCTTTATAGTCTTCTTTGCGGCGCATCACCATATCGGGATAAAGCCAATAACCTCCGCGCATTAAGGAAAGGCGCGCTATCAGGCCCATTACGAATTCCCGGTTTACACGTTCTACACCATAACTTATCTGCCCGGAAGGTTTCATACCGGGCTCTACAGCTATCAGATCGTTGATCAGCGCAGTAAGAATAGTGTCTCTTCCCGTCCGCGGCAGATAAAGGTTATCACCACCCCTGGTTGGAGTCATAGTAAAGGGCACATCACCCCAATGGTTCATCAACCAATAATACCAGAGTGCCCGCAGCGCCTTAGCTTCACCCAGCAATTGTTTCATTTCCGGATTAGAAGCAATCGGCGATTTCTCTATTCCTTCCACGCACAGGTTAGCCTTATTAATGGCATTGTATGCATTATTCCATACCGTTCTGAGGTCGCCGTTGGCATCTGTCACTTCGAACGAGAAAATGTCCCGTCTGGAATTATCTGGTTTTGCTCCTACACCACCTGCTTCCACATCGGTATTACCGGTGAAAATATTAGACAGCCTTGAAGTGAAGGCATCCTGGTTAAACAGTGCATAAACGCTGTATACGCCCTTACTGGCATCACTTTCGGTAGCGAAAATATATTCCTGGTTAAAAGAAGACGGAGAGTCTGTATCAAGAAATTTCTGACATGAAGCAAGTACGATCAAAGTACCTGCAACAGCAATGAGTTTTAAATATTTCATACTTGTTCTATTAGAGGTTTACATTGAGTCCCAGCGTGAAGGTCCTGCTTTTAGGGTAGGCAGAAAAGTCTACTCCCGGAGTGAGGGCCTGGTATGTTCCGCTTCTGGTTGCTGTAACTTCGGGATCATAACCACGATACTTAGTAAGCAGGAAGGCATTGTATACCGTTCCATAGATCCGAACAGACGAAATGCCTACTTTCGAGGTAATCACCTTTGGCAGGGTATAACCAAGCGTTGCAAACGTCATCCTGAAAAAGGAACCATCTTCTACGGCATCGTCTGTAAACACCGGAGAGGCTGCCCCCATAGAGAACGGCGACCAGATCGTAGCATTCTGATTTAACGCAGCCAGCTCATCAAGACCCGTTACCAGGGCGCCGTTGGCATCGATGTATTTGAAGCGGTTTTCATAATTAACTGTATTCAGCATATTGCCATAGGTGCTGCGGTAATACATGTTAAACTGAATTCTTCCTGTATTGTAGATCTTATTGCCGTATACCCAGTTAAAGAAGGTAGAAACATCGAATGCCTTGTAACTGGCATTGAGACCAAAACCGCCGCTATGCTTAGGTATGGCACTTCCCAGTATCTGGCGGTCCATATCGGCCGTGATCACGCCATCGCCGTTCAGATCTTTCAGTTTCATGGTACCCGGACGTATTCCTATAACGCCTGCCACAGTACCCTCAGAGGTAGGAACTCCCGCTTTGAGCTTGTAAACTCTCGTAACCGGATCGTAGGATTCAAAATCGTTTGAGGTATAAAAACCATCGCTCACATAGCCGTACATCAGGCCGATGGTTCTGCCTGCAATAAGTCTGAAATCATCTGCCGTTTTTAGATCTGTACCTGCCCAGCTGGAGTTGACTGCCCGGATATCGTTTCCGTCGAGCTTATCAATTTTCGGCATGTTCCTTCCTATGTTGAAGGAGCCTGACAGTCTGAACGCCTTTTTCTCAAAGATTACGCCGGTAAGCGAGAGCTCTGCACCTTTATTAGAGGTCTGGCCGATATTGATCAGCTGGGAGGTAAAGCCGGTTTGTGGAGGAATATCATTATTTACCAGGAGGTCTTTCGTGGTATTCTTATACAAGTCCAGCGTACCGCTTAAACGGTTTTTAAAGAATCCGAAATCCAGACCAATGTTCCTGGATATGGTTGTTTCCCACTTCAGGTTAGGATTAGGAAGCGAACCGTTAACGAACGTATAATAAGTCTGGTTCAGGCCGCCCGCTCCATAAGGGCGGTTGGCTGTTGGCTGGAACAGGAACCTCCAGGCATCGTTGGCGATGCGGTTGTTTCCGGCTTGCCCGTAACTCGCCCTGACCTTCAGATCAGAAAAAACATTAATGCGCTTAATAAATTCTTCATCAGAAGCTCTCCACGCCACAGAAGCTGCCGGAAAATATCCCCACCTGTGTCCGGGCGAGAATTTACTGGAACCGTCGGCCCGCAGTGTGGCATACAGAATATAGCGGTCTTTATAAGTGTAGTTCACCCTTCCAAAAAAAGACAGCATGTCTTCTCCCCGGATTTCTGTAGTTTCAAGACGGTCGCTGGTACCCAGAGCCATATTGGCGAATAACTTCTCCGGACCTAAATTAGCGTCGAAATACTTGGCCCTGTTAAAAGTGCGCGATCCGGATGTAGTGTTAAGCTCCTGGCCGAGCAGGAAATTAGTCTTGCTGTTTTTCGTCCCCTTTAACCGGTAATTCAGCGTGTTTACCCACCTGTAGGTATTTCCGTCTGATGTTTCTATTTCTCCGAGAGGCAGGTTATTTCCCTGGTCGCGGGAGGTACCTGTGAGCGGTCCGTAATAACGTTTGCCCTCCGCATTCCTCAGTGTAACGGCCAGCTCAGAACGCAGCGACAAGGCCTTAATGGGGGTATAACCCAAAGCTCCGTTGATACTGAAGTCGCGGTTTATCCTCTTCCGGTAATCCTGAACAGTTAGCTCTATAGGGTTAACTATTCCTTTTATAAATTCTTCATAATCGTCATCGCCCACATTGATATCATTAGGATTAATAACGATCTGATCTGCCAGTCCGTTGATCGGCCGTGTTTGTATTCCATCGGCCACCCTTACGCTGGATCCTCCTGATGTTCCGGCACCATCGATGATATTGTTGGAATACCTTGCAGCCAGGTTCATTTTCAGTTTGGCAGAAATATCATGATCCAGCTTAAAGTTGAAGTAAAGGCGTTCTGAGCCCGATCCGGTCATCAACCCTTCGTCTTTATTATAAGTACCGTTAAATCCTAACCTTGTCTTTTCTGTACCACCTGTTAAACTGAAATTATGCTGCTGCGACATTACAGGCCGGCCAAACAGCTCATCCTGCCAGTCTGTGCCTTCCTGGTACTTATATAATTCCAGATCGTCGTACACGCCGAAGTACTTGGTGAAATTCGTAAACTCAGACGAGTTTGCTCCCCTGATCATGGCATATTCGTATTGAGCCAGAGCAAATTCGTAAGGCGACATAACGTCAAGCTTCCTCGGGAAATTTTTTCCCTGCCCGTATCCGTTGTAGGAAATGCTTGTCTTCCCGGCCTTGGGCGATCGCGTGGTTACAATAACAACGCCATTAGCACCCCTGGCCCCGTAGATAGCGGTAGAAGAGGCGTCTTTTAAAATATCGATCGACTCGATATCTGTAGTGGCGATATTATTTATATTATCTACGATAAAGCCGTCTACGATATATAAGGGGGAGTTGTCCTGGGTTATTGAATTTCCGCCCCTTACCCTGATCACTACATCTGCACCCGGAGCGCCGTCCAGCGTGGTTACCTGCACACCGGCAATACGGCCGGTCAGCGCTTCCGCAATATTGGTAACAGGGGTCTTCTCTATTTCCTTTCCTTTAATAGATCCGACAGAACCTGCAAGATCTTTTCTTGTCGCGGTGCCATAACCGATTACAACAACTTCATCCAGGGCCGAAACACTTGGCTTCAGCCTGATGGTTAAGGCTGACTCTGATGAGAGGCTAACTTCCTTGTTATGATAACCGAGGTAACTGATTACCAGGGTTCCTGCATTGCCGGGAACAGATAGTTTAAACTCCCCGTTAACATTGGTCTGGGTGGCCACTGCCGTCCCCTTTAGCCTGACAGAAACCCCGATAAGGGTTTCGCCCGACTGCTCGTCAATGACTTTACCTGAAATTTGCCGGTTTTGAGCTAAACACACGGCAGAAACGTTAAACAGGATCAGAAGTAATAGTACCTTTTTTAACATAATTACGATTAATTGGTTAATGACCGGTCACCTTAGTTAGAGTGACAAATTTCTAATTAAACTCCTCGCTGCACCTTTGTCCGCCTAAGGACGGCGCAGTTATTTAGCCGCCAGTGCCAACGTTGACATTGCCTGCTAAACTTTTTCCTTGTTATGGGAAATTAATTCAATACATACACTGGAAACTCAGCCAGACAAGACTTGCTTGGTAAATTTTTAACATTGGATATGGTTAATAATTGGGTTAAAACTCTTAACAAATCTACCGCAGCAGCTAAAGAAACAGGTTCATTATCTAGTAAAATGAGTTTAATTTTTGGTAAAAAGCGGGCGACAAGAACTTTTAACAGCGAGAAAAAGGAAGCCGGCACAGTTGTACCGGTCTCCGGATCACAGCCCTTCGGTATAAAAATCAGACTCCTTGTTTAAGGCTTTTAAGATATTCTGTTGGGGTTAGATGATATTGAGCCTTGAAGCAGGTGCTGAAATATTTCGGATTGGTGAAACCGACTGCATAGGCAACGGAAGAAACATTATCCTGCCCGGCGTTAAAAAGCTCTTTTGCTTTTTTAAGCCGTGTTTCGCGCACAAACTCTACGGGTGCTATATTGGTAAGACTCTTAAACTTTTTAAAAAAGCCGGAGCGGCTCATCCTGATGGAATCTGCAACATCATCAATATTGAATTCTGCATCGTCAAGCCTTTCCTCCACAACTGCAATGATCTTTTCCAGGAAAGCTTTATCCTGGGGAGAGAATGACGGCTGGTCTGGCTCCGGCGACTCTTCTTTAGTGCCTTCCACAATTTTCCGGAACAGCATTTTGCGCCGCGAGATCAGGTTACTGATCGCAGCCTGCAGCAGCTCCATGCGGAACGGTTTGGTTATATAATAATCGGCCCCGTAATTTAATCCTTTAACCTGGCTTTCTACTGAATACCGGGCGGTGAGCAGGATAACCGGAATATGGCTCGTTGCCGCATCACCTTTTACGCGCTCGAGTAAACCGATTCCGTCAAGTACAGGCATCATAATATCTGATAAGATGAGATCCGGCAGCAATTCGCGTGCTTTTTCCAGGCCTTCAGCACCGTCTTTGGCGGTTTCGACCCTATAAAAATCGGCTAATTTTCTGCCAAGAAAGGCCCTCAGATCGGCATTATCTTCTACTAAAAGTACCTGCGGCCTGTCGCTGGCCGCATCTTTAACCGCTGCCGGCGTTATTTCGTAACCGGATGCAGCAGGAACTGCGGTTATCAGATCAGTCTCTCCGGGATAAAGATCGCTGTTATCCAGTTTGAGCACGACCACTACTTTAAGGCCCTTCGGCGAGTTGTTTTCGGCATAAATATGCCCGCCATGCAATTCTACCAGTCCTTTAGACAATGCCAGCCCTATGCCTGTGCCTTTCTGCGGCTTTCCTGGTGCGGGTGTGCCTTCATAATACAATTCGAAAATATCCTTTAGTTCGCTTTCCGTTACTCCAATACCTTCATCAACAACCTCTACCCTTAAGAATCCGGGAGGGCCGCTTTTTACAGCGATCTTTATCAGGGAACTGTTTGAGGAAAACTTAATTGCGTTGGCCAGCAGATTGTAAAAAACGATATCGATTTTTTCTGTATCGGCATCTATAACAAGTTCAGGAAAATCTGAAATTACCTCCACCCTGAGATTCCTTTCCCTGATTACCTCAGCGAAATAGTTTTTTATATCTTCCAGAAAAGAAACAATATCGATCTTATTTATCCTCAGGGAGGCTTTTCCGCTCTGCAACTTTCGCAGATCCAGCAGATGATTTACCAGTCGCACCATTCTCCGTGAGTTTTTAACAACCATATTCAGGGAGTCTTTTGCTTTGGCCGACAGGTTTTCATGTTCCAGAACATCTTCGGCGGGGTTAACGATCAGTGTAAGGGGGGTTCTCAGCTCATGCGATATCTGGGTAAAGAAATTCAGTTTCAGATCGGCTACACGCCTTTCAACTTCTATCTTTTGCCTCAGCCCGAGCACCGTAAGAATTATCCTTCTGATCAGTTCCAGCAGAAAAACTGCCAGCACCAGATAAATCATGTATGCCCACCAGGTTTTCCAGGGCGGCGGCAGAATCGTGATCTGCAGGGAGCGTGCCGGAACATTCCTGTAAAGCTCTTCGTTTAGACACTTTACCTCAAACACGTATTTGCCGGGCGGCAATTTCGTATACGTAGCCCTTCTCTGCCCTCTTGTATTACTCCACTCATCATCAAGACCAAGTAACCTGCAGGTGTAATTCTGTTTCTCCATGGAGTGATAATCGAGCACGGCAAATTCTATACTAACGCTGTTCTGGTCGTGGTTCAGCACTATGCCTTTCGCCATATTTACAGGCGACTTCAGCGGAGAATCATCTCCGGCAGCAAGTTCCTCGCTATTTATGTGAATACCCGTAAATGCCAGCTTTGTATTTATCCTTTCCGATTTAATTTTCTACGGGCTGAAGCCCAGAAAGCCCAGGGATGTCACGAAGAAGAGGTCTCCGTTTTTCATCCTGGCACAGGAAGCTTCAGAAAAAGAAGCCTCGGGCAGGCCGTCATAATAGTTGAAGTTCTGAAACTTTTTCCGCTGCAGGTCGAACTTCGACATGCCGTTCTGCGTAGCTATCCAAAGATTCTGTTGCCCGTCTTCTGCACAACTCAATAAAAAGTCGCTTGGCAGACCATCCCGGGTAGAATAATTGAGAAACGATACCGATTTGAGAGGATTTGTGCCCGATGCCAGATTCAGCCCGCCCGAAGAGGTAAGCACCCACATCCGGCTTCCGGAATCCTTAAAAATGAACTGTACATCATTACCTCCAAGGCTATGAATATCTCCGGGCTCTTTTTTATACTGCCTGAATTCATAGTTTTCGGGCGGTCCGGAATCCGGGTTAAATACCAGCACACCTTCGGTAGTACCCACCCAGATTCTGCCTTTGCCATCTTCTGCCAGGTGCCTTATCCGCTGACAGGTGTTCCGGGGATATTTCTTAAACGTAGTCCGGGTTTTAAAAACGATCTTCCCGTCCTTCTCTTCGACCAGTACAAGGCCTGCGCCGAAAGTACCTGCCCATAACCTGCCTTTTTTATCTAACAGCAAACAGTAGATAGAATTACTGCTTACAGCCCCCGCATCTTTATTATCGTACAGGTAGCGTGTAATTTTATATTTATTAGCTCCCGGGTCGAGAGGGTCAGCTCTCATCAATCCGTTTGCCTTGGTGCCCAGCCACACACGCCCGGCTTTATCCTCTGCAATAGCGTAAATGCCGCCCTCCGACCCTGGCTTGTTGCTTAGTATGTTATCGACTTTGGTGTTATTTTTATATACCCATACTTCTCCCGCCTTTGTCCCTACCCATAACCGGTTCCTTTTATCGGTGTAAAGGCCCCTTATTTCATCGTCTTCTCTTCTGAAACGGTTGACCTGCGGAAGAAACTGCCTGAAATCGTGCTCCTTGAAGAGAACCTTTTCAACACCGCCTTCATAGGGCAAAAGCCACAGTACGCCCGAAGGATCGTAATAATATCTATATTTGACTGTCGATAAGCGCTCCCTTTCGCCTTCGAACTTAGTTGCCGGGGTTTCAAAGAGCTGCTTCTCCCGATTATAAGCTTTAAGTCCCTGCAGATTTATCCACAGCGTACCCCTCTTATCTTCGAAAATAATCATGTTCCTGTTTTCGGTTTTAACCGGATAGTTCAGCTTTGGCAGTAAATACCGCGTACTTTTATCAGCAGGCGAATATTTTATCACACCGTAACTTGTCGATGCGACCCATAGGTCAGAAAAGCGATCTTCATAAACAGAAAGTAAGGGCGACCCGTCAGTACTCCGGGTCAGGAATTCAGATTTCCCACTTTCTGAAACAGATACAAGGGTACCTTCTGAGGTTGAACAATAAACCTTGCGGGAATCTTTCGATACGCTGATATAATTCAAACCACTGTCTGAAAGTTTATATATCTTCTTTTCTTTCAGCGCCCTGTCTGCAGTCTTTAAATACCCGCGGCCGGAGCCCAGCCATATTGTATTTCTGCTTTCGGCTATACTGATAACTTTCTCTTTCTCCAGGCCGCGCAGGGTTTTGACTGCATACTTGTTGCCCTGCCCGTATTTCAGCACCCTCAGCCCGCCAGGCGTGGCTATCCAGGCATTATCAGCACTATCGAGGTGGAAAACGCTGATAATATCAGAAGGCAGGTTGTAAGCAGCAGTTTTGTCCTTTGATACTCTGATATAACTAAATTTATTACCCGGCCTGAAGATCATGAACAGGCCGGCATTTTCGGTTTCAAGCCAGACGCGTCCGTTTCTGACCGCCAGTATCCTGGTAAAAAGAATTTTTTCTAAGGACCTGTCTCCTAAGATCTCGGTAAGAGAACTGAACTTTTGTGTCCGCTTATCAAACCGGTAGATCTGGTTATCATAAGCTTTAACCCATAAACAACCCAGATCTGCCGGATCCTCTACGATATCATCTATGCGGTTGCTTTTCAGGCTGGACCTGTCACCGGGATAAGACTTAAAAATAAGGAAATTATTTCCGTCAAACCTGGTTATGCCGGCCCATGACCCAAACCACATAAAACCTTCGCTATCTTTAGTAACACAGGTTACGCGATTATCAGACAAGCCGTCGGCAGTCGAATAATGCCTCACGCTGGTTATTGACTGGCAATAGGCCCGGGCACAAAAAATTTGCAGCAATATATATATACAACACTTAAGTCTTACAGACATCGGAGAATGAATGATTAGCGAATAAGCTCTTAAAAGCTTATATGGTTATATTTTCCAAGCAGTCGAAACCCTTAAAATACAATATACTTACCTGTAATCAAAAGATATTGAATTTTAATATATGGATAGCCTGTAATAGTGCCTGTTAAATATTACCTCTGTAATCTTCCTAATTAATCAGAAGAGCTTTTTGCATAACATTACCCGGTGTTTTATTTGGTTCGCCGGGCTGACTTCCGCCCACACTTATAGTTAATTTCCCGGCGAATTGCTTAGAAAGACCGTTCGGGTCTATATAAGATAAGTCCCTGGCAGACAATACGAACTTCAGCGTTTTACTTTCTCCCGGCCGGAGATTGATGCGTTCGAAAGCCTTTAATGCCTTAAGAGGTGTTTTAATCGTCTGATCCGGGTTAACGACATACAGCTGAACTACTTCGTCGCCAGCCAGTTTGCCCGTGTTGGTTACTTTTACAGAAACAGGAACGTCTTTTCCTTTAACTGCCGAAACCGGAACAGAGAGCTGATCGTATTTGAATGTAGTATAACTTAAGCCATAACCGAATCCGTACAGCGGTTTATCCTTAAAATAGCGGTAGGTACGGTTGTCCATATTGTAATCGGTAAAAGCAGCCAGATCACTGTCGCCTTTATAGAAAGTTACGGGTAACCTGCCTGAAGGGTTATAGTCGCCAAAAAGAATGTCGGCTACAGCTGTTCCGGCCGATTGCCCCCCATACCAGGCATTGAGAATAGCGGGAATGTTCTGCGACTCCCAGGGTGTTGCAATTGCACTGCCGGTCATCATCACAAAGATCACAGGCTTGCCTGTACTTTTTAAGGCTTTCATCAGATCGGTCTGAATGGATGGAAGTAAGATGGACGTTCTGTCGCCGCCTGCAAAACCCGGATCATCGACCCTCATCGACTCTCCTTCCAGCTGAGGCGAAATACCCCCTGCGAATATAAAAGCATCAGCATCTTTATATTTGCCGGCAAGGGCCGGCAGGTCTGTTTTTTCATAACGCCCCGTATTAAATTTCAGATGGGCGTTACCATCTCCCTGCCAGAACTCTATTACCAGGTTATATACTGAGTCTTTCTGAGATTTAAGAGTATAACGCTTCAGCTCGCGGCGTTTTGCGATCCAGTCGTCTATAACTACTTTCCCGTTCACAATAAGTCTGCAGCCATTGTCGGCCTCGATCTCCAGCGCCAGTGTCTGATCTGATGTTGCTTTGAAGTTTGTGGTATAACGGGAGGAAAAATCATTCGCGTTAAGGTTGTTAAACACGATCTGCCCTTCCTGCCAGATGTGGCTGATATTTTTTTCCGTGGTAACAGCTACAGGCTGCCCTTTAAGCTCGGTGTTATTAAAATATTCGGCCTTAAAACCCTGCTTATTCTGGTACGAAAACTGCCCGCTCAGGTCTTCATAATGCAGCAGGTCGTTATTGGTGAAGTTTATAGCCTTTTCATAGATAACTTCTGTACCGGCACCAAGTTTATCTTTAATTCCCTGCAGCACGGTCGAAAGCTTTGAGGGGTTACCGTTATAATTACCCAGGATCGAAACTGAATTATCTGCATTCGGCCCGAGCACCACAATCTTCTTCAGCTTTTTGCTTAAAGGAAGCAAGCCGTCGTTTTTCAGCAATACCATAGACTGCCGGGCCATAAGCAGGGCGTGTTCCTTATGTTCGGCACTTTCGAGCTCTGAAGCTGGTGTCTGTGCATATTTTACCATAGAAACGGGATCAAACATCCCGAGCTGAAATCTTATCATGAACAGCCGCTTTACCGAGGCATCAATTTCCTTTTCACTGATCTTATTATTTTTTACAGCCTGTACAAGCGAAAGGTAAACTCCCCTGCCGCATTCTACATCGGTTCCATGAAATACGGCATCTACCGATGCTGCTTCTGCATCCGGATGGGTTTTATGTTTGGCAAAAAAATCTTCGATGCCTGCACAGTCGGAGGTTACATAACCTTTGAATCCCCACTGTTTGCGTAAAATATCGGTCATTAAGATATCGCTTGCACAGCAGGGCTGTGTACGGAATGCGTTATAAGCGCACATTACGCCTGCGACTTTGGAATCGACCACCAGTTTTTCAAAGGCGGGCAGGTACGTATCCCACAGATCGTATGCTGATACATCAACATCAAAGTTGTGCCGCAGAGGCTCCGGACCACTGTGCACGGCATAATGTTTTGCACATGCCGCAGCTTTTAAATATTTAGGATCGTTGCCCTGAAGTCCGCGCACAAAAGCATCGCCGAGCATCGAGGTTAAAAAAGGATCTTCTCCATAAGTTTCCTGCCCGCGTCCCCAGCGCGGGTCTCTGAAAATATTAATATTAGGAGTCCAGTATGTTAATCCCTGGTACCTCTTGCCGGGTTTTCCTGCCTCCAGCGCCTTGTTGTAGACGGCCCATCCCTCTACTGCCGAATAATCGCCCATCTTGAAAATGGCATCCGGACTGAACGTAGCCGCCATTGCTATCGCCTGCGGAAATACCGTTGTATTATATGGCGTTCTGGCTACCCCATGCAGCGTTTCGTTCCACCAGTCGTATGCAGGGACACCTAAGCGTGGAATTGCCGGCGCTGAATTTACCATTTGTGCTACTTTCTCTTCCAGCGTAAGCCTGCTTACCAGGTCGTTCACGCGCTGATCGAAAGGCAGGTTATAATCCTGAAAGGGAAATTTCTGATTTTGTGCAATACCGGATAAGGGGATCAGGAAGAGGTAAAGGATGCCCGTTGATACAAGGGCGCGGAAGTTTCTCATTTATCTAAGTGCTTATGGTATATAATATAGTTTATGTGCAATGCGATTAACAGCCGGGAGACAGGACAAACTTATGTCAGAATTGCTAAAGAAGAGTTTAAAAATTGACCAAACAGGTCTAAAATAAGAGACAAAGGAAGAAAAGAAACCGGCAGGTAGCCGGCAGATATCAGGACAGGCTTAACGATCTTTTCTCTTTCCTCCGAAAAAAAACCTGGTAGAAATAAAAAGGTTAGAGGTTTTATGCTCCGGGATAATCAGGCTGCGGTTGCCTTCAAACTGAACCTTATTCATCGACCGGGTCCAGTCTACATTAATATATGATATATCAAAGCCGATTTTAAATCCGGCTCCCCATTGGAAATTTATACCTGCCATCGGCTGGACAGTGAGGAAAAAGGCAGAACGGCTGTTATCTTGTATCTCCCCGTTTAGATTTCCGTTAGCATATCCGTAATAAGTTCCTTTGGAGAAGGCCTGCTGATAATTAAGGGCGCATCCGAAACGTATTGTGGTTGTTTCTTCGGCTCCTGCATTGGTATGCAGCACCGGTCTGGCCTGGAAAGCGAAGGAACTGTTATCTATAGCTATCTCTCCTGTTTTTTGACCGGCAGCATGTGTTCCTGAATAATAATTTTTTGAAAAATTACTGCGAAAAAAGTATTCAACACCAGTTTCGAGAGCCAGATGCCGATGCACCTTCCAGGCATAACCTGCATCTATCAGCGCACCTTCTGTATCCTCATCCAGATTATCATTAACGAGGTACCCGATATATTCAAAAAGGGGAATTTTGACGGAGCCGTAGAAATAACCATCCTGTGCATGTGCGACGGTACTACAGAACAGAGTGATGATCGTAAGGCAAAGGAGTTTAGTATGCATACGTACAATTAGGAAGAGCCTTAACGGCATCTTCCGGATTAATGGTATTTTTTATAATTATGGCGTCTGCTTCTTCAAAGGGCATCTTATACCCGCAGGCAACAGGAAGACGAAAGTTTCATAATAACGGTTGCATCTTTTTTAGAATATGCAACCGCCGCCTGTAATAAAAAAGCACCGCATCATAGTAATCCCGCATCTCGATCAACAGATAGATCTTTTACCTCCGGATTAATCCCGATATCCTCCTCGTTTGCAACGAGGAGGGCCAGGAAATACATTTTAATACACAGCTTACCCACAATAATAAAATAAAGCTGGCCGGGCGGGGTGCCCGGCGAAGCTTTAAATAACCAATTTATAAAGATGGATCATTAAACTAATACCCCGGATTTTGTTCCAGCACTGCATCTTTATTCAGCTGGATCTCAGTTAATGGAATAGGCAGCAAAAGGTGTTTTTCTGCCAAGCCTACAGTAGGCTTCTGGGCATCATTAGAATTAAGTCGTAATGACCGTTCTACCAGTGTACCGGTACGCATGAGTGTCATCCGCCGGTTCTCTTCTCCGATAAGCTCCCTGGCCCTTTCGTCGAGTATAAAGTTCAGCGTAACGTCTGATGGCTGCACCTGCCCTGCAGCCGGATATGCAGGGAATGCTCTTTGCCTTAATACGTTCAGCGTGTTCGCAGCGTCCTGCAGCTTGCCTTGTTTAAACTGTGCCTCGGCCAGCAGCAGGTAGGTCTCGCCAAGGCGCATAAGAATAAAATCTTTGATCATGGCATAGCCGAACGTATCGTTAGGATCGAACTGGTAGAATTTGGTAATATGCGGACAGATATAATACAGCGTATCCGGCCCGGTGAAAGGTACTGGCTTGCCATAGGTAGCAGGTTTTGTAGGGTCGTTATAATAGTACCTTCTGCGGATGTTGTATTTTGAATTACGGATATCGTCATTCCGGTACAGGCCGTAAAGCACCCAGTTGCTTAAGCGAAGCCGGCCCAGTGCCCTGCCCCCGGTAGAATCTGAAAGGGCCATGCCGTTTATGTTATGATAGGCTGCTCCCCATACACGCCTGTGCTGCGCATTATCTGTGTTTCCGCCGACAACAACACTTGGATTTTCCTGCTCGAGTACCCAGAGCACTTCTGTATTGCCCTGAGACCGGCGCTGGTTGCCATAAACAAACATATCGGAATAATAATCGCCGGGAAGGCCGGTTTTTACACCATACCTGTTTTTTATCAGGCTAAACCGGCCGCTGCTGATTATGGCCTGAGCCTGTGGCTCGGCAAGTTCGGGCTTTCCCATTCTTAAATAGGCTTCTGCAAGTAACTGCATAGCCATGAACTTATTGGCACGCCCATACATCTTGCCTTTCGAATTTGTCTTCACATTTTCGATATCGGGAAGATTAGCCGCTGCAAAAGTGAGATCGTCTGTAATAAGCTTATTCACCTCATCTAATGGTGCCCGTACGAAATCTGTTTTGGGTCCGGTAAGCGCCGTGGTAATAACAGGAACCTTTCCGAAACAGGTAGCGAGGTTGTTATAAGCATAAGCCCTGAAAAACTTCGCCTCGGCAATAATGCTGTTTTTTCCCGCCTGGCTTATGCCGGTTAACGACGGGCTTTCTGCATTATTGATAATGATATTGGTGAAATTGATCAGGATATAATTCCGGTTCCATACGTGGGCTGCCGCTGCATCTGCAGGCGTTAGCAGGGTGTAATTATAATATGGGATCTCGACACCCTGCTGGTTGGCAGTAGCATTGGCTACATCCGTTCCTACCTGCCATACACTGAGCCAGCCCTGGTTGGCCGACCATGTAAAAATTGTACTTACATGATTATAAAGGCCAATCAGCGATGCTTCGAAGCCTAAGGAATCATTAAGAGTTACAGGCGTATAGGTGGAATAAGGTTTCTCATCAAGGTAACTTTTATTACATGCCGCTGCTGCCAGGAGACCTAGTGAAATGATATATATAATAAAGTGCTTTTTCATACTGGTGTCTTTATTTTAGGTTTAACGTAGTGAAATATTGGCGCCGAAAACAAATGAGCGGGTAACGGGATAGTTGTTTTCCCAGCTTTTCAACGGATCCCTGTCGGGATCGCTTATCCCTCTGCCATAATGTACGGCTTCAGGATCCCAGCCTATCCAGTTGGTGAAGGTATGCAGGTTGCGGCCGCTGGCATAAAGAGTTAAACTGCCTAACTTCAGCTTTTGAAGCATAGACTGCGGAAACACGTAACTGAAGGTAACATCCTTGATACGTGTATAACTGCCATCGGAAGCATAACCGTATCCTCTGGTATTATTATAGGATAAAGCCGGGCGGCTGTTGCTTTTATTCTCAGCTGTCCAGTAACCTACTTCAGCAGGTGTATTACGCTTACCTGTTTCATCCGCATAAGTGAGATCGGGGTTATTCTTGGTTATTCCCTGTGCTGTCTGTATAAAAACATTGAGATGGAGGTTCTTATAATGAAACGTATTGGTTAAGCCGCCTGTCCATTTTGGTGCCAGCTGCCCCAGTACTTTACGGTCAAGATCGGCCGTAATCTTACCATCGCCGTTTAGGTCGGCAAACTTCAGATCGCCGGGTTTTGATCCGGGGTCCTGTTTCGACGGATCTTCACCGGTTTGCCAGATGCCGGTCATCTGGTAGTCGTACACTACACTGATTGGCTGACCGATGAACCACCTGTTGCCGACATCGTCCTTTTTATCGCCATACAGATCGACAATCTTATTTTTATTGGCCGAAAAATTAGCTGTGGTTTCCCATCTGAAATTTTTCTTGCTGAAGTTCTGCGACGTCAGAGACAGTTCTATCCCCTTATTCGAAGTTTCGCCCAGATTATCGTATACATTGGTATAACCGGTAATAATAGGCAGGCTCCTGAGCAACAGGATATCGGTTGTTTTATTCTTATACACATCTAAGGTACCGGAAAGGCGGCTATGCAGCACAGAAAAATCTAAGCCCACATTGGTACCCAGTGTATTTTCCCACAAAAGGTTGGAATTGCCCAGGTTCCCGGCCACAGCCCCTATTGTACTTACGCCGTTAAAGGGAGAGCGGATAGTTGTATTCGTAGTGATGGTACGGTAAACAGGAATGGCCTCGTTTCCTGACTTGCCGTAAGACACTCTTAACTTAAGGTTATTAACCAGGTCGTTGTTTTTGAGAAAAGATTCATTAGTGATGTTCCAGCCAATAGCTGCAGATGGAAAAACTCCGTATTTAGTTGTATTTGACCCGAAAACAGAAGAACCGTCGCGCCTGGCCGTGAATGTAAACAGGTAGCGGCTGTCGTAGGAGTAATTTAAACGGCCCATTTGCGAATTGAGCGCATACCGGTCTGAATTGGAACTGCTGGTTTGCGTAGCTCCCGCTCCCAGGTTGTTAAAACCAAGCTCGTCGTTAACGAAACCGCTGGCGCCTGCTGTAGAGGTAGAATATCGTCTTTGCTGCGCGCTGTATAAAGCGGTAAGGTCTATATGGTGTTTCTGCCAGTCTTTATTGTAAGACAGAATGTTCTCCAGCGTATAACTGTTCGTTTCGGCATACATAGTACTTGCCGTACCGATAAGGTCATTAGCCTGTCTTCCTGTATAAGATCCCCTCCTTTCGGGAAGATAGGAATAACCTGCATTTAAGCGGAATTTGAGTCCTTCTAAAACTCCGGGGAATTTAAGTTCGCCATAAGCATTGCCATTAAGGTTGGTACTCCGCTGGATACGCTCGGTAGTAAGACCGAGTAATGGATTGGAAAACAACTGCTCGGGAAACATAGGATAGATGGTATAAGTACCATCGGTATTATATTCCTGCCCGTAGGGGCTCATTGCTGTAGCGTTCAACAGGTTGGACCTCCCCCCGTCTGAATTATTATTGGTAAAAAAAAGCGAGGTTCCTGCCGAAAGCAGCTTATTTATCGTAACATCAAGATTTGAACGTACGCTCGCTCTTTTATACTTGTAGCCCCTTACTACTCCTTTCTGGTCAAGATAATCGCCAGAAATAAAATACCTGACATCGGGCGACCCGCCGGAGATGCTCAGGTTATGATCCTGCAATACGCCCTGTTGGGTAACTTCATCCATCCAGTCGATGGTTTTCCCGGCATTGTAATTTTCAAGCTCTCTGAAATTCGGCACGGGGTTAACCTGGGTTTGCCCGGTCTGCTTCATCCAGTCGGCATATTTTTGCACATATTCTGCTGCGTTACGGGGGTCTAACGTATGCGCCAGATTTTCTACTCCGGCATATGCATTATAACGTATCACCGGCTTACCGGTATTACCGCGCTTAGTCGTGATGAGGATTACTCCCTGAGAGCCGTTGGTACCGTAAATGGCTACTGCTGATGCATCTTTCAGGATCTCCATGGATGCGATATCATTGGGATTAATATCGTTCAGAGACCCGCCTGTCTTGCTTAGAGGAATTCCATCGACTACCACATAAGGACCTGAATTTGCATTTATGGAGTTCTGCCCCCTGACCAGGGCTGTAGGAGCACTGCCAGGAACAGAGGATGTTTGTGAAATAGTGACGCCCGGAACTGCGCCTTGCACGGCCTGCAGTACATTGGTTACTGGAAGCTGGGATAAACGGCCCTTTGGTACTGAGGTAACCGAGCCCGTAACATCTGAGCGCTTTTGCGTTCCATAACCTACTACCACCACTTCGCTCAGCTTCATGCCTGTGTCGTCTACTTTCATAACTACATTGAGACTGCCGCCCCTGACGGCTATGGTTTGCGCGGCATAACCGATATACGAAAAAATAAGAGATCCTCCGTCTGGTACCTGTATAGAATACTCGCCATTTGATCCGGTTACGGTACCTGCATTGGTGCCTGCTACGCGCACGCTTACTCCCGGCAGCGACTCACCCTTCTCGTCAGTCACCCTGCCACTCACCGTCACTATCACCTGGCTCAGGTCTGTTTCCCCGGCTGAGTTGTCAGGAATGCGTTTTATCAGTACCACGTCTCCTGAAACCACGTAGGCTAAATTCAGCGAAGGCAAAAGCTTATCCAGCACCTCCTCCAGGGGTTTGTCTTCTACTGATATGGATATCTTCCTGTCAGACCTGATGATGATTGAGCTGTAGATAAATTTAGCATCCAACTGCTTTTCAAACACACTGAGAACTTTACTGAACTTCACATCATCCGCCTCTATTGTAACGTTCTTATTGAGTACAGACTGGGCTTTCCCTTCTTTGGCGATAACGCTGCCTGTCAGCGAGATAACAAGGGCAATCTGGATAAAAGTAATTTGCATGATTACTACATGTAGAGGTTTTTTTTTCATATTTTTGGTTCTTCTGGTTGAATTGATATTTTTTAATTCGACAAAAAAGTCCCCTTTAAATAACTTAGGTTATTTATTAATGCGGAATGGGACTATTAAAAGCGGTAGTGCTGCAACACTACCGTTTTATTTGGTTAGCATTTCTGTTTTTCTTAGTTCATACGATCTTCTTTTTAGGTTTATCTATAGGTTTCGCATCCTTTTCCATGTATAATTATTTCGCCGTCGGTAATCTTGTATTCGGCTTCAACAGCTGCACAGATAAGGGCTAATTTTTCAAATAATGGCTGATCTCCCAGGGAAGCGGTAAGCGGACAGTTGGCCAGCTCTTTTTCGTTATAATTCATCTTTACTCCGTAGGCTTCGCTCAGGGCAGTTATAACCTTTGAAAAAGGAGTTTCGACAAAGTTGAAGGCTACCATGCTTACTTCTTTTGATAGTGCCGATGGCTCTGCCAGCCGCTTTTTAATAAGCTGCTGACTTTCGGGATTAAATGTGACCTGCTGGTTAGGAACTATCAGAATTCCGTTGTCTCCTGCATCAGTAAGCGATTTTGATTCTATACGCTGGTTATCTGCATCTTTGACCGGAAACACCTGTACCTTCCCGGTATTTACAGTTACAGCATAGTCTTTTTTATCTCCAATGGCGCGTACGGTAAAACTGGTACCGAGCACCTTGGTTACCATCTCTGCTGTATACACGATGAACGGCTGTGATGCATCCTTTTTTACTTCAAAAAATGCCTCGCCGCTTAAAAACACTTCCCGCCTGCCTTTTGTAAATGTGGCCGGAAAATCAAGTTTGCTGCCTGGCTTTAGAATTGCATAACTGCCATCGGGCAGCTTAACAATGCCGGGGTGGCTTTTCTTATCTTTTTTGCGCCCGGCTGACTGATACTCCTGCGGGCTGAATGACCGCCGCAGCGAATAGAGATAAATACAGGTACCTATGGTGAAAAGCAGCACCAGTACCGCTGCAATTTTAAACCAGCCGCTTTTGTAAAAACTCCACATGCGGGTTTCTCCTGCCGGCGGCTGAATGGTATATCTTAATTTTTCGGCAATACTTTCGATCTCGCTATCGCTTAGTTCGCGCACGGGACTTATACTGAGCGAAAGGGCAACTTCCCTGGCCTGACTGAATATTTCTGCTTTTTCGGGATATACCTTTACAAAGCTCTCCCAGAAATCACCCTGCGGCTGTTTGTTATTTATCCATTCCAGGAAGGTATCATCCAGGAGGAAATCAGCGATCTCGTAATTTCTATATTCAGGCATCGGGTCGGTTATAAATGGTTTATATAGATATTATCCGAAAAAGTGAAAAATCTACTGGTCTGCGATGAAAAAAAATATCTTTTTCTGATCGCCGCTCTGATATGATCCTAAACCTTTGATTATTTATGTTGTTAGTTAGCCGTATGAGATATGTTATAGCTGCGCTTAGCCTCATTATCTCTATTGCAGTGGCATGCAATTCTCCGGAGAAATCGGCTAAGCGAATAGAAGAAAAGAAATTAAGTAATATAACACCTGAAGAAATCGCAAAGGGCAAAGCACTGTTCGACAGGGAAGATTGCGGCGGATGCCATTCGGAAGTCTCGGCCATAACCGGCCCTTCTTTCCAGCATCTGGCAGGTGAATATGTAATGAATGAGGGCAATATTTCACACCTGGCCAATAAGGCTATCGAAGGGGTAAAAGCTACAGAGGCATTCTGGGGATCGCGGGAAATGCCCGCCCATCCGAACCTGAAAAGAGAGGATGCGGAGGCTATTGTCAAGTACATGCTCTCTTTCCCGGCCGATCCTGACAAGCCTTATCTGCATAACAGGAAGTG
>Ga0265780_10002787_pt1 | contig 23461 bp, 19 predicted proteins | sample P1T30metagenome_FD_192432 | JGI IMG/M metagenome (GOLD analysis project Ga0265780, IMG submission 192432) | Plant litter microbial communities from East Loma Ridge, Irvine, California - P1 T30 | ecosystem: Environmental > Terrestrial > Plant litter > Unclassified | place: USA: California... | reverse complement strand
AGAAGGGCGATGTCAAGAGCCCTGGGCACTTCGTCATTCCTATCCCTCCTCCCAACGTCACAGGCAAGCTTCACTGCGGACACGCGCTTGCTACGAGTCTTCAGGATGTTCTCATTCGATGGCACAGGATGAGGGGCTATACCACCTTGTACCTGCCTGGATGCGATCATGCTGGTATTGCGACCCAGAGTGTGGTGGAGAAGATGCTCAAGAGAAGAGAGAACAAGACACGATATGACCTCGGGCGTCAAAAGTTCCTCGAGAGGACCATGGAGTGGAAGGAAGAGTACCATCAGCATCTCACCCACACTCTACGGAGAATGGGTGGTTCATTCGACTGGACACGCGAGGCTTTCACAATGGACGAGAACCTTTCCAAGGCTGTCACAGAAACCTTTGTTCGATTACACGAAGATGGTCTCATCTACCGATCAAACCGACTGGTCAACTGGTGCACGGCCCTCAATACTGCACTCAGCACACTGGAGGTCGACAACAAAGACCTGACCGGCCCCACCAAGCTATCCGTGCCTGGTTATGAGAGGATGGTCGAGTTTGGTGTTCTTACACATTTCAAGGTATATGGGGAACAATTGTGATGCAAAGGTTATACACTAACGTCCTTTCAAGTACGCCATTGAAGGCACAGACCAATTCATCGAGATCGCTACCACCCGTCCGGAAACTATGCTGGGCGACTCTGGTATCGCTGTCCATCCCAAGGATGATCGCTATAAGCATCTCGTAGGAAAGAAGGCCAAGCACCCCTTCATTGATCGTCTCATGCCCATTGTCGCAGATGACTACGTGGATCCTGAATTCGGTACTGGAGCTGTAAAGTTGACACCCGCACACGACCCCAACGATTTCAACCTTGGCAAGAAGCACAATCTTGCGTTCATCAACATTCTAGTATGTTTCCAATCCGTCTCAGATTGTAATTTTTTTTTCAGCTTGTTAACACCCACAGAATGACAATGGCACCATGAACAAGAATGCTGGCAAGTTTGAGGGCGAGAAGCGCTTCGATGTCCGTTACACCGTCGTTGACGCGCTGAAGAAAGAGGGTCTTTTCGTGAAGACCGAACCAAACCCGATGAAGGTCCCTATCTGTTCGAGATCTGGCGACGTCATCGAGCCAATCATGAAGCCGCAATGGTGGATGAAGATGGACAGCTTGGCCAAGCCTGCTATCGAAGCTGTCGAGAAGGGCGACATCAAAATCCGGCCCGCTACCTCCGAGAAGGTCTACATGCATTGGATGAACAACATCCAAGACTGGTGCTTATCTCGGCAGCTCTGGTGGGGCCACCAGATACCGGCCTACTTCGTCAAGTTGGAGGGCGGCGAGGGCGACCGAAGCGAAGACGAACTCTGGATCACTGGCCGTACAGAGGAAGAGGCGAGAGCAAAGGCCGAGAAGAAGTTCCCCGGGATGAAGTTTACGCTATCACGGGATGAAGATGTGCTTGACACATGGTTCTCTTCTGGTCTCTGGCCATTCTCGACTTTGGGTTGGCCAAACCAGACCGCAGATTTTGAAAAACTCTTCCCCACCTCAGTGTTGGAGACCGGATGGGATATTCTCTTCTTCTGGGTGGCTAGGATGATTTTTCTTTCACTGTATCTTACTGGCAAGGTTCCATTCAAGGAAGTCTACTGCCACTCGCTCATTCGCGACTCAGAAGGTAGGAAGATGTCAAAGTCGCTGGGTAACGTCGTTGACCCTGTCGATATCATGGATGGTATCAGCCTTCAAAAGCTCCACGAACAGCTGCGTACCGGCAATCTAGACCCCAAGGAGTTGACCAGAGCGGAGAAGTACCAGAAGACGGCGTTCCCTCAAGGTATTCCCGAATGCGGTGCAGATGCTTTGCGCATGGCCCTTGTTGGCTACACTACAGGAGGAGGGGATATCTCATTCGATGTCAACGTAAGTCTGGCCTGATACTATCCACTTCTTCGGCTCTGCACTTGTACATGGGGCTAACAGGAAATTGTTTAGGTCATCCATGGCTACCGAAGGTTCTGCAACAAGATCTACCAAGCCACCAAGTACGTTATCGGGCGTTTGGGAGACTCATTCACACCTCGGGAGAAGATTGCAAAGTCAGGCATAGAGTCGCTACCCGAGCGCTACATCCTTCACCAGCTCAATACTGCCGCGAAGAAGATCAACGACCACCTGGAGGCGCGCGAGTTCAGTCTTGCCACCCAGGTCGCGTACAAGTACTTCTACGTCTATCTCTGCGACACATACATCGAGAACAGCAAGGCGATCTTTGATGAGGGCAGCGAAGAGCAGAAGGAGAGCGCGAAACAGACGCTCTACACTGCCATCGAGGGTGGTCTCACCATGATCCACCCCTTCATGCCCTTCCTCACAGAGGAGCTCTGGCAGCGACTTCCCCGAAGGCAGGGTGACAAGACGCCTTCCATCACCGTCGCAACATTCCCACAGTACTCGCAAGAGTTTGAAGACGAGACAGCGAATGCCGAATACGAGCTTCTCGTCGACAGCGCAAAGGGCCTTCGTTCCCTCACAGCCGAATATGCAATCAAAGAGGGCGCATCCACATACATTCAGTCTCTCAACGACGCCGCACACACTACCCTCTCTTCGCCCACATCACTCCCATCCATCCGCTCCCTGGCTGGAAAGACTGTTTCTGATATCAAGATTCTCTCTCCCTCGGAAAGCGCGCCATCAGGATGTGCCGTGTACACCATCGGCACCTCGGCGACTGCGTACCTCGACGTCAAGGGCCGCATTGAGCTCGACAAGGAGATTACCAAGGCTCAAGACCGGCTCACAAAGGCAAATGAGACGATTACGCGGCAGAAGAAGATTATGGACGATGAGTGGGAGCAGAAGGTCAGTGATGCTGTCAAGGAGCAGGAGAGGGAGAAGCTCAAGACTGCTGAGCTAGAGGCCAAGAACTGGGAGGCTAGTATTGAGCAGTTTGAAAAGATGAAGATTGAGTAAAGGAATTGGCTAGAGTTTATCGAAGGCCTGCAGAGTGAAACCTATTCTTCTTCTCCGAAAGTGGTCATTCTTTGGTTTGTGTATTTGGCAGAAATAGGTGCAGAAATCTTCACATGGAAACAAAACACATCTTATTCTTTCCTACAGGTGCAAATTTCATTGGATTGTTGTTACACCGGAGACATTGGAACTTCCCATTTCCACATTGACCATCAGATTCCACCCTACTGCGTACACCTAGTACGACTTTTTGGAAGAAGAAGGAAAAAAAACTCTTGAAACATAGGTATACAACTATTTGAACATGTCAAGGCGAGAGAAGCCTAGGGGAAAAAAGAGAGGGTAGGAAAGTAGGGCATGGGGTCCATCACTCCCTTGATCTTTCTCTCTCTGTCTCTTGAGAATCCTGGACTTGGACTATCTTTTTTAGCCCCAATCCTAAGCCATATGCACATGATACGTCCTCCCTAAGAAGCAGCCTTTACTTCAAGGGCACCATTGGCGCTCTCTTTGATCATTTGTGTGTCGCCCCCTCCTTCACCCTTGATAACAGTCGGAGTGGCTACCCTCTCCTCGCCGAGCACCTCTGGTCTCCACCTGACCAACAACTTGCGCGCACTAGGTTTAGCCCTGTCATTCTCCATCCACATCTCTGCCAGGATGTCGACCACTATCTTTCGAACAGGTGGCCTGAACATGTAAAGATAGTGTAGTGCATTGCACGCTAAATCAATGCGTTCGGGGTCCTCAGCCATCTTCTTGAGGCGCACAAGAATGCTGTAGTCGATAGTGGGGACCTCGGAGAGGAAACGGATGAGGATCTTGTCTGTGTGCTCAATGTAAGGGAGTATGCCATCGATGAGACGGAGCGCGCAGCGATGGTAGTTTCCTTTCGAGGGGTTCGACATTGTATAGCCGTTGGACAAGCCATTCATGGCGGAGTCTTCGGCGGCTTGGTTGAGGATCATGTCGTTGTACCATTCCTCATTCAACCAAGAGATGGCGACGTCAATGCGCTTCTTCCAGTCATACATAATGTACTGGTACAGTCCATCTCGTACAGCATCACTGAGCTTTGTGATGCCCTTTGCGCTCTTGACAGCGTACTCGTCCTTGATGCCTTCTTCAGAATCATCGAGGCCAGCACTTGCGCGCGTGGCCAATCTCGACAGTATAGTGACCCATGCATCTCGGGTGTAGTCGATGGCAGCGAGTCGATTGAAGCCGCCTTTGTTGGTCCTGCTCTTCTGCGTCTCATCTACACTGCTCAGCATGCCGAAGGCTCGTTGTACGGTCATATCACCGTACTTCTGAACATCCTGTTCTGATAACGGAGGTGCCTCAGGCAACTTGTAAGGCGCTAATGCAGTGGATGGTCCGGATTGAGATGCGAAAGGATTTGAAGGGATGCCGTCAAGTTTGTTGATAAGCTGTTCCGCATCTTCGGGCTCGAAGTCGGGTTCGTATTCTTCCTCGTCTTCTGCAGCGGGAGCTGTGGGTGGCCGTTGGGGTTGGCTGGCGGCGGTCTGGCGGAGCATCTGATAACGAGCGCGTACCGCCTAGATATGCGTTAGCACATGCATGGATGACATGGCCTATGACTGTCATGTCGTCCTCCAGGCCTGGGGTCTAAGTATGAGAAAAGGGGAAACGTCACGTACGTTGATAGCTTGCTCTAGTTTTGTCGGGTTCACAGACTGCAGGACAGGTATGACAATCCTCAGCAGTTGCTCTGGATCTCTGAAATTCTGCACATCAAAGTTCGCAGTGCTTCCTTCGGAGTTCAGAGTGTACAGTTGTCGCCAGCTCACTTCACCAGGCGGTAGCGGCTGGACAGAAGGCGTGCGGCTTGGAGGCTCGGCGACTAATCGCTGTCTCTTGGCTTGATCAAGGCCATCAGTCGGTTCACTGGGTGCTGGGCGTTTACGGTTAGATTCATCGAAGACCTCCACTCGTGTACGATGCATGCGCTCCAGGAACTGCTGTATCCGCCCGTTCACTGGGTTTTCGGGGTTTCTATATGCATTAGAATTAGTAGTACGGTCAGGGGTAGGGGCCAATATACCGCTTCATAATGTTTACCAAGAGCGCGCGTGTGGTACGCTCAATCGACTTTATGATGACCTTGTTCTTGGGTGTCATGGGCGAATTGGCGAGCTTCAGAGGGTTGAAGTTGAAGACACTGTTCAAGATCTTGTTTGCGGCATTTGGTCGGCGATGAATCAACATGCCCAAACTATTCAGCGTAGCAGTCACGAGGAGGCCGTCACTAGTGCCTGTTAGAGGTATACCAACAGTCTGTGGCCGTCTATCTAACCTGTGATCCCCGTGTATAATGTCCAGCAACCTGTCCAGCAGTCCGTGTCCTTCAGCCTCGAGGCTCGCATACGGTATGAGAGGATGATCGCGCGGGACGAGAGAAAGGGAGATGTCGTTGTGATCGGCTCTCTGCAAACATCAGACGGCTGCACATGGATTCATTTTGGGGGCAGCACTTACCCTGGGGTCTGTAATGCCTGGGGTCTGCACCAAAACAACCTGCTGGAGGAACTTGACGCAACATATGCGCACACCCGGAGCGGCTGTGTCCATTCGTCGCAGAATATTCGATTTGATGCCAGCCATGAGCTGCCACTTCTGCGTATCGCTGGGGTCGGAGACACTGGGCACAAGCAAGTATGAGAAAATGTCCGTTTAAACTTGAATCCTAAGTGTGCGCGCTTAAGGGGACTTGTAGGCGCGCATTGCATATTTGGCATGAAGGGGGCTCTATCTGATGCCTGGAGGGGTAACTTACGTGTGTTTGTAGACCAGCGGATACACGCTCGCAGCCGCCTGGATGGAGCTCTTGATGACGCTCTTGTCGTTGACATTGTCAAGGTAGGCCTTCAGCGTAGCAAGCACCGAAGGCGCGTTGGCTTGCTTGAGTTCTTGGGGCCATGTTGGCGATGCAAATGCCTCAGCTAGGAAATCGGCACCCCAGCGCTGAATGTCGACACTCTGGTCTTCACTGTAGCCGATGATGGGAAGCACGCCCGGTATGATGGTAGGATAGTATCTACCGTCGCCTAACGCGAGCGACCGGGCTGATTCCATCTGCTGGATCGTTTGCGAACTCATCATGGGCAGTGGACGGCGCAGTGCACAGCAAGAAGAGCTTTGTTTCTTTGAGGGGTGAAGCGCAGCAGCAGCAGCAGCAGCAGCAGCAGAAGCAGTAGTGACGTTTGTTCACGCGCGCGACGCAACCAAACTAAGAGCGCGACAAAGACCGGTATCCGCCGTCAAGGGCTCTCCCATTCCCAGCAATAGTATCGTTCAAGAGGCGAAGAGAGCGTGGAGAAGCAAAGGGGGTTTGCGCGCCTGGTGTTGTTGACTACAGCTACCGAGTGAGGTGAGTGACGAGCGAGCCGAGTGTTCGCGGCTGCCGCATATCGTCGCACCTGCCTGCCAAGCCCGACTAGCCTGGTGGAACTCACCACCGCGGCGAGGGTCCTTCCCTTCCCCGCAAGACAGCGAGAGTCTGGACGCCACCATGGGATAGTGAGTGCCTGTGTCAATGGGTACAGGTCATGTGTGCACACTAACACTGGCAGCAAACCATTCCGCTCCACCTACTACGACGACCGCATGCGGGCATCGCCGGCCCTGTTGCGAGCCCGAGCACCGTACATTCTCAAAAACACCATCAGCGGTGTCGCCATCTGCGCGCTGGTTGTTGGCATATGTACGCTACATGCCCCGCCAATACCTGGCCCTGGCTCACACTCGATAGACTCATACACGATCAATGCCATCTCCCAGGACGAGTTCGAAGATGTCGTGGTTCCAGACAAGCCTCTTGATCGATCCGTGCAGCAATCGCTAGGTGGTACCGCCCAAGCCCTGCAACAAGCCGTCGATGCGCGCAAGTAGAAGGCGCCGCAAACTTGTAAATTGGTGTATAAAGACATGTATGCATTGGGCTGGCGCTATAGGAATCATTCAGGGAATATACCACTTGCTCACCATTGGCCATTATTTTGTGCCGACCAAGTTTTGCTTCTGGGTTCGCGGGTTTCGCGGATAGCATGTGTTTTTTGCTCAAGCGGATGCTGTAGGCTCATGACGTAGATTACCCAAAGATAACATAGGATCCGATCGCGCCCCGTCGCCTACCTACATCCACCCGTTACCATGTAATACTCCATGACTCCCCGCTCGAATCGTCGTCGTTCATAGTTTGGTTTGGCTCTCGGATACCCAGTGACTTCGCTCAGCGAATCCCAGCTTTCGCAGCTCAAAAGTTTGATGTATTTTACTCGTAACCCACATCATGTGCCACCGTATGCTTGGTTGCTATGTGTATCATACTCACCTAACCCTTATCATATCATGAGGTTCTGCTATCTTTGTGAGTAATACAGCAGTAGCCTACAAGTTTCAGCATAATGTTTCTCTCAACATTCGGTGCGCAACTCTATAAAGTCCTATACATTTCTAGTCGTTTTCTCGGAGTATTCACTCCCTGGAAGTTTAACCAGTAAGTTGTTTCTGTGAATAACTTTTAGCACTGTTTGAACTAAAGCTGACCTTGATAAGAAGAAGCTAAACGGTCAGCGTCGAGTCCTTACAAAAACAACACGGGCTTCACGTTTCTACCTGCATCATGGATATCAATACGTTCACCATTGGTGAGCAAACCGAAGCCGCTCTCACTCAGAATCCTCTCGACTCGCAGGAATCAAAGCCGCGATCTTCGATTCAGCGCTGGCTCTATAAGACGCGAGACGCCGCCCTCCTCAAGACTCTCCGTACACCCTCCGACACTTCTTCAATTGGCAAAACGAGCAAGAACGCCTATGCTGAAACTGTCTGCACACCTGAGTCACTTGATGAAGCTACTTCTACTCATCCTGCACGCAGCGACAGTCTTATGCAAGATGAGAATCACATTGCTAAAATCAACGACAACCTTTATCTGGAAACCCACGCAAACAACCCAAATTCCAAAATTGGTAGCAACCTGATGCCGCCTGCACCAGTACTTAGAAGCCAGATCAAGGAGCCAGGCGAGAGAGTCATGCTTACGCAAGATACAATGCGCAAGATCATGGAGTCGAATAAGAAGCGCGCTGTAAAACCTGTACAGTACCAAAGAGCGAAGAAGAATTCGGGATCCACGGTCATGTATTCACATGCGCATGGACAGGGCGCTGTACAGGGTATTGCCACTCCTGCAAATCCGCTCAGATGGTCGCAAGACTGAAGCGATGATCTAGTTTGAGAAGGAGGGGCGTTGGTTTTTGAATCATCTCTATCGTGATGCTTCCATTCTTGTCTTAACACTAGGTAGTCCTAGAGCAATCCGTGGAGCTTACCAATTCGGCAAGCTTCATCATAACGCTCCACAATCTGATTTCTAGATTAAACCAGAAATTCTGGCAATATCCACTTTTCTGCTCGCTATTACATGCATACTGCTGTTCATGTGACCACTACACTTTTCCCATAGTTTCCTAGGGGAAATTTCTATGCTCTACCATGGTACCAACCAGGTACTAGTGCATTGTTTCGCCTCATTTTTGCGCCTCCATCACATAAACCCTATACGTTCTTCACTAAAAGCCCCACCTTGAGAGTTCCTGATACAGCGTTGCATACATCATACCCAGGGTCAACTAGTCTCTATCCAACTGCATGAAGGATGTATGGCGCACATAACCCTCGAAAACGTCACACACCAGTCTCTCAAGATGAGCCCCGGCCTGAAAAGATGCTGAAGCAATGCTTTTCCATGATTGAATTGAGTCGAAATAGGGCCATGTTTGCTACCGGAGAGGCGGGAAACGCACTGGAAGACAAATATAACATCTTCTCCTCTGCACAAGGCACGACACAAGCACTGAACTCACACACCAGAGACGATAACAACCATAAAAGTGCATCTTATGAAAGAGGAATTGGAGATGCACTAGAGCTCGACTTTGAGGGAAACAACAATGGGAGCGAAGTAGATGCTGAGAATCGTGCCAGGTCCAGCGTTCCTAGTTTGGAAAATTATGGCATGAAATATGACCATCCTCCGCGCTACACGCGATCTGAATACCGAGACAGAATGGGGGGAAGTTTGTCGCTTTCTTCTGTGAAGAGAACGCCAGTCACCATGTTCTTGGAGAGAGAGCGGGTGGGTACTTTTTCAGCTTCTCAGGAACGCTGGCATGACCCGTTTGTCAACAAGGATACCAGGAGAAAGGGGTGAAATTACAGAGAAAGTACCGTGCTTAGATATAATCAGTAGTTATGTATAGCTTGTTAGATCAAAGTCGTTGTCTCGATACCTATTAACGTCATCAAACCCCCACCCCCCCCCCAGAATTTTCACTCGTTAGGCAGGGTCATGGTAAAGGTAAAAGCAATATTATATGTTTTGGGTTTGCTGGCCCGATTACCCCTTCTGCTGGTCCACATAACCCTAGCCTTTAACTAGATCTGTCTATTAAGATTCTCCGTTTGTATTCACCACATCAATACTAAAAGTCATTCTATGCAAATACTAACCCACCGACAATCACAACCGCAGCAACATAGGCTTGTTCCATGACACCGTGTGTCGCCCTTGCAGTAACTGCCGCACCACTCGAAGCGGTTCCTTCCGTGCTTGACGGTGGTACTAAGCTACTTGGAGTCGCGGGATCCGTGGTCGATAGTACCAAACTACTCGACGTCGCTACTCCCGTACTTGTAGAAGAAGAAGAAACTGCGGCGCTTTCCTCAACATTATCGGGGGCCTCATACAGCCTCACTCCGTCACTCGCCATTGTCCATCCCAATGTCTCTCCACTGTTCCCCACAGCCTTTCCCCTCACAAATTCCTGCAATTTCGCAACCGTCAAATCAACGGTTGACTCGAATCCCGTTCTGCGTGTCGTCGTAACATTCGTCCATATAGTCGCATCACTCGCATTAGCCGTCAGGACAACCCAACTTTCGACATCTGTAGCACCGTTCCACGAGAAAAATACATTGTTGCCGTCTCGGTCCCAGTGCATATCCGGATTCGTTGCCGGCTTTCCCTGCCACTGTTGGCGGAATGTACGATAAGCGTTTACGACGTTTGATTTCCCAAACTGCACATCAAGGAGTAAATTACCCTGATGGTCTAGTTCGGCGAAAAGGGGCTCGCTACCAAAGCCGAGCATGAAATTCGTGGTCAAGTTGACAGGGTCGATGGCTTGCAGGCTGCCTTCGTACATGGCAAATGTCTGTGCAGAGTTTGTGAATTCGGTGAGAAGCTTGACGGTTTTCGCGGTTTGATTCACGGATAAGAGGAGCCCGCGTGAGTACCCAATTGTATTAGTGGGCCCGTTGTCGAAGAGTGTTAGGCGTGTTTGCGAATCGTCTAGCCAGCGTGCGTCGTGCTGGAAGGCAAAATTGGCGGCAGGATCAACGTCAAAGTCTGACTGCTTTCCTTGGAGGCGCCAGACGATGTTTCCGTTCTGTCCGGAGATCTTGTAAAGGCAGTCCATTACGCGCGCTGAGATGAGATAGTCGCCTTTCTTGTCCTTTTCGACAGAGTTGATGTGGAAGAAGTCCCAGGGCGTATCCTCAGACTGGCCAACATCAGATGGTAGCGAGTTATACGACTCGTTGATTCCAACGTGCATGCTTGCGTTCCATTCGAAAATGAGTTCACCAGTCTCGATATTGATCTCCTGGAATGTGTTTTCGAAAAGCCAGCCGTTTCCAATACCTCCCGAAGCGGTCAGATCCCAGGGGATACCATGATAGATGATGACTAGCGCAGTGTCATCATCGGTAATGCCAAACTCATGGATATCACCCATGTTATCGCCAAAGCGGTTGACCTGAACATGCGCAATCTCATCATAGCTCTGATTGAGAATATGATATGACCCACGCCCGAACCCATTCAACAGCTCTCCCGACCACAGTGTCAAAACAGGCTCACCCTTGTACGTTTGGACCCTGAAATCAAAGGGCTCAGTGTAGTTGCCAGTCCAAACAAGCGAACCCATACGGTCGTTTGAGAATTCTAATATCCCCAAAAGTTAACACAGTACATGGACCGGAGCAAGCCAACAGCCGAGAAACAGCAACATACCGAATATCCCCGGCCAGTTCTGGCCACTAGACGGCAATCCATTGACTCCCAGGAACACATAGCCATCCTGCAACCCCGTTCCATTACGGTTGATCTGCATCCGTGGGGGTTTCACATTCGTATTCGACATGTACGTTTGGAACGGCGTTCCACTGGGATCATCACCTCCATAACTATCGATGTCATAGCTGACCGAGTCCTGGGCTACAACAAGAAGCAGAGGTAAATGTAGCTGTATCAACAGCAACAACAACAGGCTTGTGAGTAGTGAAAGTGGACACGAGAATCCACGCATCGTGAACCATGTGCAAGCAAACGCCCTCCAGCAAAGCCCAGACGTAAAAGAATACAACCAGGGCGACTGTTACAGTCGGCTGTAGAGCAGTAAGGTAGTAAAAGAAACAAGTAAGAAGAAAAGGGGATACTGGTAGATGACAACAAAAGCTGCATTTAAAAAAAGCGCGGGCAGAACGTGGGCGCACATACATATGTATATGATCTATTCAGCGCTAGGTCCGTTTAGTCCCTCCAAATGGAACCAATTCACTAATCCAAGATTACCAGAATCCGGTCATGCAAGTGCTCAGGTTGGTTTAGGCTAAGCCGCGCGTACAGAATTCACTCCATTTCATCAGGGTCTCGCGTAGGGAATGCAGCAAACATCTTACAGCTACAGGTAGTTGGGGTCACGGAAGGATGAATGACACCTGATAGAGACGCACACCTCACGCTACACCTCACATGTATTCATCCATCCATTCATAGTGATGCGATGAAGCTGGCCTTAAGCTCGCTGTAGCCGAGTCACCGATTTGCCAAAAAAGAAAAAAGCACATAACGCCGCCATTTCCGGCGATTTCTTTCGTCACACGACAGCAGGAACAGAGAGCTCAGGCATGGTGACGCTTACGTCGGATCGTGGGTTTGACGTGCCGTGCGCCACAAAACCTAACTAGCAAGTCCAAGGTATGAGATATGATTCGCACATCACCGCCATAGGTAGTCCTTCACTCGCGTGTCGCCCGCATCACTTAACCGATGATGACGGTTACGGCACAGTACAGTCTCCACTCAGCTGAACTCCTTTTGCGAGTTATCAATAATTTCACCCTTGCATTCCTTGGTCTATGGCTGATGTGGAATTTTTCGGCTCAGAATACCGTCTTGGGGTCTCAAACTATGCAGGCCGATCACTTGCTCATGAACTTGCTGGCCATGTTGAGCATAGTGCCGAGTCCGCCACCAGAACTACCATCGCCACTGCCGCCACTGCCTCCGCCCATCTGTGATTTCACGTAAAACTTGAGAGCCATCTGTGCAGCCTGTGCGATCGCATCTTGCTTCGTCGCTCCGGGATCCTACTCACGTTAGCCAATCAGATCTGAATGGACAAGGCTAGAAGTTGGTACTTACAGTCTTGCCCTGGCTTTGCTGCTTGTCGAAGAGCTGGGCGGCTTGTCCCATGGCCAATCCTATGAACTTGTTCTGTCCGCCCTTGGCGTCTTCCTGACTGCCGTTGTTGAACATCTTCATCGCTTGCATAGCAGCAGCCGCGCCAACGTTGTTTGAGCTAGCCTGTTCGTTGCCGCCTTGGCCTCCATTGCCGTAGAATTTCTCGTGCTGTTTGACCGCATCATCCTCATCCACGTCTTCGTGGCTGAGCTTGTCCTTGTTTCCGGAGAGCATGCCGAGGACATTAGTGAACAAGCTGGAATCTCCGCTGTTTCCAGCTTCGGATGTAGCGTGGTGAGCAGCGCCAGAGAAATCATCCGAAGCTCCTCCATATCCACCGCCGCCGCCATATGATGTACCAGAAGACTGCTGGCCTTGGTGGCCTGAGCCGATATTTCCGCTAGTGTTACCTCCATAGCCACCCTCTGATGGGCGGTCATTGTAGTTGCTGCCTCCCGACGGGCGATCGTTGTAGTTGCTACCACCTGATGGACGATCATTGTCCCCTCCGTATCCATGGGACTCCTGGCGCCTGTCGTCACTGCCTCCGCCATATGAGGAGCTCCCGCTAGGACGTTGGTCATATCCTCCGCCTCCCTGCTGTTGACCATACTCTTACCTATGTTCTCCACCACCACTACCATATCCGCCAGACGGATTTCCGCCTCCTCGCCTCTCGTCATCGCCGAGTGCGGGGCCTCCATAACCACCTTCCTGGGGCCGACCGTATTCCTCGCGTCGCTCATTGCCTCCACCATAACCGCCCTCGTCGTTGCGACGGTCGTTTCCGCCGCCACCATACCCGGACTGCTGCCCATATCCGCTGCGATCGTCGTTGTAGGACATCTTGTGGTTCTAGTATCTTAATTAGTGTTAGTAGATAACAGAGTTAGAACGTTGGGCCCGTGAAGTTGATGTGACCGCAGCACGAAAGCCCAGTTCCCACACTCGCCCAATCTGCTATGAGATTCTCCTTAAACTTCTCCAGATGCCCCGAGTGCAGCTCTGTTTCGGTGAAGCGGGGCAAGTATCGCAATGACGGAAGCTATATTGTGCGAACACTAAAGTCTGAGAACGCTCAAAACCACTTACTGGGTACGAGAAAACGAAGAGTGTATCGATCAAAGGTTGAGTAAAGGTTGATACAGTTGATTGAGGTTAGAAGGAAAAGAGGATGACAGGTACCCAAAGTGGCAGCTGTAGCTTAAGATGCCCCTCCAACCAGGGTCCAAGGTCCAAGGCCACTTGCCCCTCACTAGTGACGTATACCTGCACAACACACGTCAAGCTACCCTGTCTTATTTCGCTTTGTATTCGCTTTTGCAACGATATTGACGCACCATATGTCGCACTGTCCGTAGAACTTGGGATTTGATTATCAGGTTTCTTACGCAGGTCTTATGTTTCTAAAGTTAGCATTACACGGGGACAGCAATTGAACATGGAGCAACTTCACGTGAGTGTTTATAGGTAGTAGGTGCCATGGTAAGGAAGAAAGCTGATTACTGCAGGCATATATGCTGCAGGCTATTTGCACAAGAAGACCGAGAAGTCATGACATATCTTGCTCCCAGCGGGCAGTTGTATCTGAGATGTGCCTATTACTCAGCATACTTGACGCTTCATCAAATCATCAACCAACGACCTTGATGATTGTCACATCCTAGTAATCATTGTCCCTCTTGTTCGAGCTTCCATAGCCTGAACTCTCACGATCATTAGAACCATAGCTATCGTTGTTGGAGCGGCCAGAGTTGCCATAGGAGGATGAGCTGTTGTCTCCACCAGAAGACTTGTTGCCTGACCCGTAAGAATTGTCATTGTCGTTGTCGTTGGAGCTGTAGTTGGACTGTTTGTTGCTGCTACCATAGCTGTCGTTGTTATCGTTGCTGTCTCCGTAGCCGGAGGACTTGTTGTCTGATCCATACGAGTCTTGCTTGTCTGATGAGCCGTAACCCGAGGACTTGTTGCTCGACCCATAAGAGTCATCCTTGTCGTTTGAGCCGTAACCGGAGGATTTGTTGCTTGAGCCGTAGGAATCATCCTTATCGTTCGAGCCGTACCCAGTAGACTGCTTGCTGGACCCGTAGGAGCCATCATTGGTGTTTGAAGAGCCATATGAGGACTGCTTCTTGCTGCCATAAGAGTCATCATCATCGTTGTTGCTGCTCCTGTTGTTGCGGTCCGAGGAACCGTAGCCAGAGGAAGTATTGCTGGAGCCATATGTGTCGTCATTGTCACTCTTGCGTGTAGAGGACCCGTAGGAAGAGTCCTGGTTGTCATTGTCTCCATAGCTGGACTTGTTGTTCGATCCGTAAGAGGAGGTCTGGTTGTCGTCGCCATAGCCCGACTTCTTGCTCGATCCGTACGAGTCGTCGTTGTCATTGTTGTTTTGACGGCTCGAAGAGTTGTATGAGTCTCCAGTATCATTGGAGCCATAGCTTGACTGTTTGTTCCCGTATGAGGAACTGTCCTGGTTGTTTCCGTATCCAGAGGTACGGTCGTTGTCGTTGTCGTTGTTGTAAGACATGGTGATGAGAGATCCTAACTTGGAAATGTCTTGTACGATGATAAGCTTTATGTGTATAGAAGATGTATTGTGTGGGTTTGATCGCTCAATGTTAGCAGTTCCAATTTACAACGACAGCCCGTCCACTTCTTATACCCAACCCCTGTAAATGTAACACCGAGCTACCCCTCCATCACCCCGCATCACCACAAAAGCAAGTTTGGTGGTACTTTTCCTTCCGTTCGTGTTGAATGGCGATCGCCCAGATCCCTGCGCAGCTGAGCCGTGTCACGCGGGTCGTTCTAGACCTTTGCGAGGCCCGAAGATGAGACGGCGCCAAACTCTTCCCATAGTGTACCAACACCTTCGATCGCCGCAAACGTGCAAACCCTCCGGTATGGCGTTATACTGCCACATCGAAGACGCCGGCGAGTGTGCAAGTGCAAAGCCTCGTAGAGTCTACCAAGACCCACTCTATGTTCAGTCGCAGCTGAGTACCTGCTGCAACTAGCAAGCGCGGTCCATGGGTCATGGAAGAATTGGGCTGCGATCGTGAAGTTGGAGGGGTAGTTATCACAGCGAGCGAATAGAGCAAACGCGATCCAACACGGGATAGTTGGGTTGCGATCGCACGTAGCGGCCCTAATGGAAAGTGTTGGATAAAACCCGCAGAGCGGTGATGTAGCCGCCGTATGAACTAGTCTTCCGTCCGTCGCCGGGAATCAGCAAATTCGACTCGCCCGCTGACCGAGACGCGGCGACTTATCCTGTTTACGAATAAGAACTGGGCCGCTCTCAGCTGGGCCGCCAGCGACAAGAGTACAGTAGACTGGTCAGCGAAGTAAACATGCAAGCTCGTTGTACTACTTGAGTGGAGCGAGTGGACGGTCATATCGGATCTGACTATGTCTTTTCGGTGATACCCTTAGAGACTTTGGTTGTATTCAGACCTTAATGCAAACATCAATTGGCCCTTACTCTTAATAACGGTAAGGGACAGTATGCATAAGACGGTAGTTCATTAAGCTGACAAGCAGTGTTATAGCTGTATGCGTCAAGCGGCGGAAAACAGGAATAAGGGTGAAGTGATCATGTAAACATTGGTTGACTCTTAAACAGATAAAACATGGATATGTACAATCAACCGCATAACGTATCCTCCTTCTACACTGTACTTCCCTCAGCTAACAAGACAGTGCTATAGCTGTAGGCATCAAGCGCCTAAGTATATTTTATTCTTGCTCTTATCAGCACAATGTGTAGTCGCCAAACGAGACTGTAGGAGAGAGAGCAACAAAAACAGGCACCCTGGATGACAAATGGCAAATGTGATATGAATATGAAGTAGGGAAGGTCTTGGCATCATTGGCTAGAGCTCTTGTCCACGCAAAAATCGCCTTTCTATCTCCAATCTTGGATCTCGCCTCCCAGTCGAAGCCAGCAACTAAATCATGCACAGTATATCAATTCAGTAGTGCACTACCTATCAACCTCACCAAACACTAGATCCATAGTTCCGATGATGGCTACAGCATCGGCAAGCAGATGGCCTCTTGATATCTGGTCCATGCAGGCGAGATGTGCGAACCCAGGTGCCCTGATCTTGCACCGGTACGGCCTCTCACTGCCATCTGAGACGAGGAAGACACCCATCTCCCCCTTGGGTGCTTCTATGGCACTGTAGGTCTCACCAGGAGGGACAGTGTAGCCCTTGCTGAAGAGCAAGAAGTGGTGGATGAGAGCCTCCATGTTCTCTTTCATGGCGGCACGTGGTGGGGGCGCGATCTTGTAGTCCTCAACCTTAACAGGTCCGGCAGGCATCTGGTTCAGGCACTGGTGGATGATGCGGAGGGACTGGCGGAACTCCTCCATACGGCAGAGGTAACGATCGTAGCAGTCACCGTTTACACCGACGGGGACATCAAACTCGACCTGGTCGTAGGCATCATATGGCTGTGACTTTCGAATGTCCCATGGAACACCGGATCCACGAAGCATGACGCCAGAGAAGGAATAGTTGATGGCATCGGCGGCTGAGACGACACCAACGCCCTTTGTACGGCCAATCCAGATACGGTTGTCTGTCAACATCTCCTCGGTCTCATCGATGCGGTCACCGAATTGAGTAGCACATTGGTAGATGTCGTCAAGCAGACCGATGGGAAGATCCTGAGAAACGCCGCCGGGGCGAACGTAGGCTGCGTGGAGACGGGCACCTGAGACACGTTCGTAGAATTCCTAGATACCGTTAGCAAATGCAGTCTACCGATTGTGCATTATTAAACCCACCATAAGCTTCTCACGCTCTTCGAACCCCCACAAGAAAGGCGTAAGAGCACCAACGTCCATGGCGTGAGAGAGTACGGACATGAGATGGTTCAAAATGCGAGTGATTTCGCCAAACATGGTCCTGATGTACTTGGCACGAATAGGGATATCAATGTTAAGCAACTTCTCGACAGCCAGCGAGAAGCATTGCTCGTTGGTCATCATGGAGACATAGTCGAGACGGTCGAAGTAGGGCAGCGCCTGGAGGTATGTCCGGTACTCGATGAGCTTCTCTGTGCCTCGATGCAGCAGTCCTACATGGGGGTCGGCGCGCACAATCTCCTCTCCATTGAGCTCAAGAATCAGGCGCAACACGCCGTGGGCAGCGGGATGTTGGGGCCCAAAGTTGACAGTGTAATGCCGAATCTTCCGTGTATCTACATGCTCGTCGGCCTCGGCCTGGGCTTCCTGGGCGGTCTCAGCGGGTGCGACGCCCCCAAAGTTGGCGTCGGTCGCAACCAAGCGCGTTCGCTGGCTCTCTTCGACTTCGGCGTATCGGCGAGGGAATGAGGTTGACAAGCAGCGCGCAATGGGCCGTGAAGGAACTGCGGTTCGGAGTTGGGGTCGGGAGGCGTTCAGGCACAGCCGCTTCGCCGCGGGGCGGGCCAGGCGCGCAAAGGAGACGGGCATGGTGATTTTGGCTCTCCCTACAGCGAATATAGGGCCTCAATGGGCGTGTAGAGTGGAGAGTAGCGGCGTGGCGTTGGAGGGGAGCTTTCCATATCGATGATGCTACCAGATTGAAACCACCGCCATTGGCCGCGTGGGTCTTGGCACCCGCCGCGCCGGCCCTCGAACTTTTTGTGAACATGAAAGTTACTCCACACCGAACCTACCAATCTTGAATCCAAGGCCACAAAAATGTCCACACCAAGTGCAGCAGAGCTGATGAGGCGCAAGGTACTTACGCGACCCACGTTGTATGATCTATACCCAGCTAAAAGCATTATCAGACACTCGGCATCGGCCCAGAGACTGTCACCAACCAGCAGTCGACTGACTTTCCATTCCACTGGCCTGGTGAAAACCACGAATGGAACCTCGATTACTTCAGAGACGTATGTGCGCCCAGCATGGGAAAAAAATACAACCAATATACTAATTCGGTGCTAGAACTTCAACGTCGTCTTCCACAGCAACGATCCAAACGACGCCCAATTCTCTCTCACCGGCATTGATACCTCTGTCGCCAACGCCTTCCGCCGTATTCTGCTCTCTGAAATCCCCACCCTCGCCATAGAGGATGTATTCATCCACCAAAACACGTCCATCATCCAGGATGAGGTGCTCGCCCACCGCCTAGGCCTGATTCCTTTGTGCGGCGACCGCGATGGTCTTCGCTGGATGAAGTGGTACGCAAAGCCCACGGAGGAAGACCCGGGTTCCGGAACGCCGACTCACTACAACACGGTTGCGCTTACACTAAACGTAAAGTGTACATGGCAAGAGGGCGGACTCCAAAGAGCGGTTGCAGGCGAGACGGACCCAGACAAACTTTACGTGGGACACAACGTCTACGCCAAAGACATCTGCTTTGAGCCCAACGGCGACCAGGCCCAACGTTTCTCCAAAGCAGAAGGAAAGCACATTCGGTCCACGAACCCGAATATCCTCATTTGCAAGATGAGACCAGGGCAAGAAATCAAGCTTCGCATGCATGCCATAAAGGGCATTGGACAAGACCACGCCAAGTTCTCTCCTGTAGCCACCGCCTCGTACCGGCTCATGCCTACTATTGACATTACGAAACCGATTGTCGGTGCCGATGCCAAGAAGTTTTCCCGCTGCTTCCCTCGCGGCGTCATCCGTCTCGATACTGTCACTTCCGCGGACATTGAAAAAAACCCCGAGCTAGAAGGCCAGGAAGGCGAGGCCAAGGCCGTTGTTGAAAACCCAATGAACGACACCGTCAGCAGAGAGTGCTTACGACACCCAGAATTCAAGGACAAGGTCAAGTTAGGTCGGATACGAGACCACTTCATTTTCAGGGTGGAAAGCACGGGCCAGTGGGAGAGTGACGAGTTATTTTTGGAAAGTGTCAAGTTGTTGAAAATCAAGTGTCAAAGGATTAAAAGGGGGCTAGATGAGATGATGAAGTAAATGGGTTAGGGATATTGTCAGGGTTGGTGCAACACTGGACGATTTGCATTGTAATGGCGTTCAGGGCATTAAGGTGATGAGGTTTGAAAAAAGTTTACGATATCACGGAGCGCTTCTGCTTCTTCTTTTCTTGGGGTGGATCACATGTTTTGGCTCTCTCCCCGGCCTGCAAGCAACTAGATAGAAAATGATCATGTCATTGGTTCTTCTTCCGCCCCATTAGTATCATACTGTTTCCTTGATCATACATCCTTTGCTGTCGTACGTGGTAATAGTAATACAAATTGACAAGTCAAAACTCAAAAGCAAACATTGCACCCACCGTGACAAAAGAAAGACTGTTATACAGAGAGACGTAAGAGAATCAAGAGAGAAGAAAAGAAGGGTATATATCGTCCCCACCATAGGACATCTCAATAAACAAAAACAAAGAAAGCAGAACAGAGCATGATACTACTGTGAGGGGTGAGACCGTTACGATGTCAACGGTCATGATTAGCAGTTCATACGTACCGGTACGACCAGTTAATCCCGGAAACCTCCGGAATGACTCGGATCAAGGTTTCATGCGTCGTTCACACAATCTCTGCAAGGGCATCCCTGCATAGCTGTTGTATGCTCTCGGCATCGAATCGCTTAGCTCTGACAGGCAGCGCCTTCTTCCTACGTTGCCACAGCGTCTCGCGGTCAACGCTGCCGGAGGAGTCCCTAAACCGGAAGCTTGTAGTCTTAGGCGACAGTGTAGGGGTGTCAGAGGCGAACCTAACACCACGGATAACGGTATTTTCCTTGAGCCCTCGGACGCTAGCGAGATGACCTTCAACCATGACGATGAAGGAAGGCGTGCTAGGTGGGAGACGGGCAGGTGGCCATGTAGGCTTGGGGGGGAGTTGTGAAGGTGGAGCAGAAGAAGAAGAGGATGTGATATGGCCCTCTGTCTTCATGTAGCGGGAGTAGCGCTTGTAAACGGCGCCTAGGTCTCCGCGGCTGTCTCTCCGGCTATCTCTCCGGCTATCTCTTCGCAAGTCCCGCTCTTTCGGAGGAGGGGTGGGAAAGCTGTAGTGTTCGAGCGCCAAGTCCGGGTCCTGCTCGAGTTCCCAGGCATAAGAAGTGATGCTGGACATGGAGGTGCGATACGTGTTTGTCGAGTAGATGGACATGGTGTTGAAGTTGTACGACTGACGCTGCCACATCTGCTCGTCTGGAAGTGTTGCCGAGTCTGGGGTCAAGGGCTGCTCATCATCTGAACTTGGGGGTGAGGAGCAGGCTGAAGGTGGTGTGAGGGCTTCAATCGCGGCCATGTAGTGCTTCTCTGCTGCGTTGAGCTCCTTGTACCGGTTCTTCAGCGTAGCTTGCCTTGCCAGAGTGTCGTGGGACAGGGCAGCATAGAAGTTCAGGTACGCCAGATGTACGGGGTGGGTCTGCTTGTTGGTTAGCTACTGCTTCTTACAGTTAACACTTCAAAACATGGAAATGAATGCGCATGCATGTTTACGTACCTCGTCATCCGCCTCCTTTAGCAGCTGCTCTCCATACTGTACACACTGCGTGTACTGTCGACTCAGATACAGTTGCTTGAGAGCCCTCATGTTCTCCCTCAGCTCAACTTGCTTGGCGTGCCTCAACATGTCGCTCAAGTTTGCAAACGTCTCGTTTGCGCGGAAGCCACCCGGATTAGAGTTGAGAGAATTGTAGCGAGAGAAGAGTCGTCGTGAGTGTGAAGCCGGGCGCGAAGAAGTAGGGCGAATGCAAGTGATGCGTGGAGAGAGCAGGCCACTCCCGTGGAATTTGGCGTGTGAAGCCAGCTTCAAAGATGAACTCGTTTGATATGCGAAAGAGCTAATACAATCGCGCAATTATAGTAGGCGGTGCAAGCACAGGGACGTGGGTGGAATGAAAATGGGAGGGAGTTAATGCGCGCAGTAACTAGTCTTTCCTCTTTGATTGATGTTTTGCGTTTAGAAGATGCCAGCATTCGAGAAGACGGTAAATAACAATGCGGCTGCCAGAGCGCTCAACAGAACTATGGAAAACGTAACAAAGGCATCACGATTGCCGTAAGCTGGCCATTATATGGTTTCCAAGGCCAGCCCCGCTACTAACGGTCGTTCGAACAGGTGCAGGAGGCGTGCTTGGGGCGGTTGTTTCAGTATTCGTAATGGGATAGATGTGTTTCATAGTCCACCTATCCTAGCTTCTTGTCCACCTAGGTTTGCCTAAGATAGTCAGGCACCACACCATATAGGCTAGACCGTGCAGAAAGTTTATCAGGCCTTGCTTGATGTGCAGTGCGCGTCGCAAGTTTTTCGACCGTACCTGAGTCGTTATCCGGCCGTCACCCGGCGACGGATGGTGAGAGGATTCATCGCCGATCTTACCTGCATCCATGCAATTAATGGCTTGAATGGCTCCGAAGTCCGCACTACCTGCCCTCCAGATGTAATCACCATAACACGCGTATCCTCGAGCTATATAACTTGAAAACATACTAGCTACTAGCTATATGCATCTGGCGTCCTTAGCGGATTCAATATTCATCCGGTGAAGATGGTCGCGCAAGTAACGCCGTGCTATGAGATCGCCCTGAGTGAGACGTTGATCTTAGCCATGCTTCTGAGGCAGCCGTAGCCAACCTGCGACAAGAACGACCGATTCGGAGCTTGGAACATAGCAGGCGAGACATATCAATCAGAACGAGAACGGCGGATAACAATGCCAGATCACATGATCATAATGGGCGGCGACATGGCTACCTAGTTAGCCGAATGGGGTTTCCTTGCGTCACCCTGAGGTATGTCAATACACAACAAGGGCTCGTCGTGAGAACGGTCTCGTGTGCGCGTGAAGGATAGCATTGCTCGAAAAATCGGATGTAGCTTCACGAAAACAAGACGAGGCGGCTGCGGGTAGTCTCCCAGAACTGGCTAATACAAAAGTGCTATGAACAGATGCTATTTTTACACAGCCCGTAAGGGAGATGGCACCAGGTGCTCGGGATATCAAGTCTAATGCTCCTAGAGCGCTTAACCCTCGGAAGCGGCCGCACCAGTGATAATCTCGACAAGTTCGCCAGTAATGACGGCTTGACGAGTTCGGTTGTAGAGAATCTGGAACTTGTTGATCATCTCTCCAGCGTTCTTGGAAGCGTTGTCCATGGCGTTTTGACGCGCAGACTGCTCGCAAGCGTGACCCTCGGCCAGCGCCCAGAAGAGTGAGTTGGCAAGAGCGTACTCGCGGAGGTTAGGGAGAACCTCGTCCTCGATCTCGAAAGCAGCAAAGTTTGCTATGTGCAGGGTTAGATATGGTCTCTCACACTGCAGGGATGCGACATACCGGACGCAGCAATGGCCTCCTCGGAGAATGCCTGCTGGATGGTTGCCTCGTAACTCGAAGCGTTGATGAACTTGTTGTAGACGATTTGGACGGAAGCGTAGTCGGTGGGCAGCATGGAGATCTGGTCGGCAATGTGGAGGGAGTCGGCAAAGGTAGGGACGTCCTTTCCGGCACCGGCGAAAGACAGAACCATGTTCTTTCCGTTAGAACGACCCAATTGCGCCTTGCACTTCTCGCCAATGACGGCCAGGTCCGTCTCGGGAGCCTGGGCAAGCATGGCCCTGACCTTCCTCGACATTCCAGAGTGGATACCACCGCAGAGGCCCTTGTCTGAGCTGCAGACGATGATCAGGCTCCTCTTGCCCTCGCCCTCGAGTGGCTTGGTCTCGGCGCTCTCGAATACGGTGTTGGACGTCTGGCCGTACTTGCGGGACTCGGTCATGGCCCTCTGGGCGCGGGTGAGCTTGGTGGAGGCGACAACCTTCATGGTCTTGGTGATCTTCTCGATGTTGCGAATCGACTTGAGGCGGCCCTCAATTTCACGCAGGGTGGCGTAGCCGGCGGCATTGGAGGCGGTAAGAGTGGCAGGTCTAGATACACAAGTTCCAGTCAGCACCTGATGCAGTTGGCGATGCAATTGACCCGGCAATGG
>Ga0265780_10002786_pt1 | contig 23466 bp, 24 predicted proteins | sample P1T30metagenome_FD_192432 | JGI IMG/M metagenome (GOLD analysis project Ga0265780, IMG submission 192432) | Plant litter microbial communities from East Loma Ridge, Irvine, California - P1 T30 | ecosystem: Environmental > Terrestrial > Plant litter > Unclassified | place: USA: California... | reverse complement strand
TCCGCTCATTTGCCCTGCTTGATCGTAACCCTGTCACAAACACGATCAGCGAGCTCAAGAAGATCGCACCAGACGTCTCGGTCAAGGAGTTCGAGCTCGATGTGACCAACGAAAAGGCCATCGATGACAGCATAGAAAAGACGGTCAAAGAGTTCGGCCGCCTCGACTATGCAGTCAACAATGCCGGCATCGGTGGCATCATCAAAACCTCCGATCAAATTCCCAAAGACGACTTCGAAAAGGTCCTTGCCGTCAACACAACTGCCGTGTGGCAATGCCAGCGCGCGCAAATCCGCCAGATGCTCAAGCAAGAGAAAATCACCGACTCTTATCGGTCATACCGCGGATCCATCGTCAACGTGGCTTCCATGTATGGCCTTGTAGCACCGCCATCCAATGTCCCGGCTACCGCATATGCGACTAGCAAACATGCTGTGATCGGTCTCACCAAGTCAGACGCCTTGGCCTTTGCCCACAAGGGCATCAGGATAAATGCCATTTCGCCAGGATATGTCATGACTCCGCTCGTACAGCAGACTATGGGTCAAGGCGACATGATGGAGACAGAGCGGAAGAAGGTGCCTGTCCACAGATACTCAGAGATGGAAGAGATCGGCGATTGCATTACCTTCCTACATACAGACGCTGCGAGTTACATGGTCGGTGCAACCCTTGTCGCTGACGGAGGGTACACGATAGTCTAGCCGGCAGAACAATATCAATCTCGCCAATACGCATTTGCCTCATTCCCAGCTTCGATTCAATGCTCAAAGATGGCTTGGACTAACCCCTCGGTCCAGACTTTCACTACTTAGCGCCCTCGGCTGTCAATGGTCGCTTGGAAGAGCGTTGAGTACCACCCTCTCGCGCTTCACTCACCCGCTCATGGTCCAGAGTTATTTGGCCGAGTACACGTGCCACCGTAACGACTTAGCTTACACGATTTGTCGATGTCATGCGACTCGGATATGCTTAGCCCATGCTGCCGGGAAAGACCGACGCCTCTGAACGTGCAGCATTTACAGTAGCGCAAAACCCCGGATTTCGATGCCCCACAAGATATGACTCGCAACAATAAAGAGAGTCAGGAATTTGGAGAGTGGCTGAATCATGACTCTCAAAGATCGAAATGTTGGGGTTGTAAGCGCAAGTGACGAGCTTTAAAGACGTGCGGAACTCGTCGCACAATTAAGTTTATACTCGCGAAAGGTTCCTCAATCTTGAGCATTTCTCAGTTGATCCACTCGTCTCTTCAATTATTACCGCGCGCGCAATGGCAGACTTCCTTGTTCCGTCGTCAGCATCTCCAGAGACAGACGCCCAACATCGGCTTCGGGGTCCCATCCATGCACAGCGACATGTTCGCGTAATTTGTATTGGAGCTGGTGCTTCTGGTCTTCTCATGGCATACAAGCTGCAAAAGCATTTCACAAACTACAGCCTTCAAGTTTATGAGAAGAACTCAGAAGTATCAGGAACGTGGTTTGAGAACCGTTATCCTGGGTAAGTCCTGTTAAGATACCCGAAGAATCCTTTGACAGGGTGGATGCGATGCATTCCTGCGCCATTTGCCGAACAAGCGAATGCTGACCCCTCACCTAGGTGCGCATGCGACGTCCCATCACACAACTACACATGGTCTTTCGAGCCCAAACTTGACTGGTCGGCTGTGTACGCGAGCTCGAAAGAGATCTTCGAATACTTTAACGATTTCGCGCGCAAGTATGGCCTTAACAGATATGTCAAGACGCGGCATCAAGTCGGAGGCGCAGTTTGGAACAAATCCAAGGGCGGTTACGATGTGCAAATCAAGGATCTTGAAAGTGGTCAAATTGTGAACGATCACTGCGATATTCTTGTCAATGCGGGGGGCATTTTGAACAACTGGCAATGGCCTGCGATTCCAGGTATTGACAAGTACAAAGGCACACTGCTGCACACTGCGAATTGGGACGACAGTATCGACCTGACTGGCCGTAATGTAGGCTTGATTGGCAACGGGTAAGTGGCAGGGCTTTCGTTCCCAACTTTTTACTGACATCTTTCAGCTCATCTGGTATCCAAGTTCTTCCGACAATCCAGCCTTACGTGAAGAAAGTCACGACTTTCATACGCGAACCAACGTGGGTCTCACCAGTGCAAGGCCTCGAGCAACACGTCTTCTCAGAGCACGAGAAGTACGAGTTTGCCACAAAGCCTGGTGCATTGACCGAGTACCGAAGGAACATCGAGCGCGGCTTGAATGGCCAATTCGGCATCTTCTTGAAAGACAGCAACGTCAACAGCGAAACTGAAGCATACTTTCGCCAGCAAATGACCGAGAAGCTGCACAACTCTTACCTTGAGGAGAAGCTGATTCCGAACTGGCACGTTGGCTGCCGACGTCTCACACCTGGTGTTGGCTACCTAGAGGCTCTCGGCAAAGACAACGTCGAGACCGTCTACGGAGAAATCAACGAGATCACAGAGCAAGGCTGCCGGTGCGACAACGGACAAGAATATCCCGTAGATGTGCTCATCTGCGCGACCGGCTTCAACACGTCCTTCAAACCGCGCTTCCCGGTCGTCAACGCTGAAGGCAAGAACCTACAAGGCATCTGGGGCAAAGAGCCTCGCTCCTACCTTGGCCTTGCTGCCGCCGACTTTCCCAACTACCTCATCTTCCTCGGCCCCAACTGTCCAATCGGAAACGGCCCAGTCCTGAGTGCAATCGAGTGCCAGGCGGATTATATGTGCAAACTCATCGACCGCTTCCAAACACACAACATCTCCAGCTTCGCACCAAAGGCTGAGGCCGTTGATGACTTCCTCGCATACAAGGACGAGTACATGAAGCGCACCGTGTGGCACGACCCATGTCGCTCATGGTACAAGAGCTTGGGCGCTGACGGGCCGGTGACTGCGCTGTGGCCTGGATCGACACTACACTACATTGAGGCGCTCATGGAGTTGCGACTTGAAGACTGGGAAGTCAAGTATGCTGGCAACCGCTTCGCATGGTTGGGCAATGGGTACAGTCAGACTGAGATCGATCCCACCGCAGACTGGGCATTTTATATTCGCGAACGCGATGACGACGAGCCAATATCTAGATTGAGAAAGCTACAGCTTTTGAACAAGAGTGGGACAGTCGCGCCCAGTGTTGGTGTCAACTTCACTGGCGCGGGGAATGACAATTCGGCGAGTGAGAATTCAGGACAATCGAAGCTGTAAACCCATATGTTGAGGGAGGAAGTTTTGTCTGCGCTCCTGTAACAGTCGAGCCGGCCTGTTTGTGTATGGCGTTTCGCATCTGTATCTATTAAGCGAGTCTTGCATTCTGGAGGATCAATCTTCTGAGAAGTGCATCCTTTTTCTCCGCTACACACAAAACAAACATTTGCAAGCACCTATTCACACCACATTTACAAACACTGCCACTAGGTACAGCAACAATTCGTGCCCGCTCTGCTTAAACTCACGGCCTCCCCAGAGACTATCTAGGAAGTTATGCACTAGCTTGTACAGCTTCAAAGTGCTATTAGACTGCAATAAATCTTAAAAGAGACGTTGAAGACAGCCAGCTATACGTATTGATATGATATACTATTCACTTCACTGCGTAAGATCCGGCACGAATCATTGCGCCACCTAGTGCAGCAACTCGAAGATGACAAGAATAGATGAAGCATGTCCATATCCCAAAACGAGTGAAACAGAAACAAAGTTTCGCGCTAGTGCAGTTCGGCTCTCCACCTCGCGGCCCCTCGAAACATCCGACCACTCCAGCGCGACACGTCCGATTCTACGTCAAACATTTGCGACACGGCCAATGAGTTGCGCTTGGGGGCCTGGAGAGCCGTGCGGGTCGGATATGATCATGTCAGCATTGTGCACGATATGCGGGTTCGATGCTGTGATGGTGAGATGAAGAGCAGGCCCGGGGTGTAATGGTGAAGAACAGTCCAAGATAACACACCAGCAATGCTTTCGCCTTCTGTGAATCTTGAGATCACTCAAACAAGATACGTTCTCGTCGATCGAGCAGTATTTTTAGCCCGTCGTCAAACGCAGCACTAAAGGAACCTCCATCTGCAGCTCGGCTAAACCACTATCGGCTGCCTCAGCTAGCCCATAGTACCAAACCGGCAATCCTCAGGGTCTCCAGCGCACGGCTATTACTACTCGCACTGAGTTTGTTTCGGTGGCTTCTATTTCGAATGGTCTGCGCATGGATGATCATCGGCGTAGTACCAACAAGTGCAGCCCGTACGAGTGTGGGGCTGGGGTAAGGTGTGTAGCAACCAATGTCTTGACGTTTGATGCGCGCTTGAGAATGCGCCTCAGAGTCTGAGTGAGCGTAGACGGATAGGTATATAACATAGGGGATAGTCACCGTCAACATCATCACCATCATCATCACCATCAGCAACCAAACACTTCAATCTTCCACACTCAATACTATACTCAACGCAACACATCTTTAACAAAACCAAAAACTACAATAATGCCTACTTCCCACATCTCCACCCCCCTTAACGGCGTCGCCGCCCCCACCGTCATCGCCGCCCTCCACAACCACGAACTCATGATCAAAACCCTCTGCCCAGCACTCATAAGCTACCACTTCGAGTCCGGCGACAAGGCCACATCAGCCACATACTCCATCACCGACCGCAAACCCATTGGCCAGGTAAGCAGACAAACACTTTGTCCCTCTCCCTTCGACGATAAAAAAACATGCACTAATGAAATTTCCAGACTACATACAAGCTGACCCTCACCAACGTCTCCTCGGGCGTCGACTCACTTGTCAACGCTAAGCCGCCCGTCGGCGTCCTGACTATCTCGGGCAAGTGGCGCGTTGCGGACGGCAAGTTGAGCGAGGAAGTCGACATTGATGCGAATTTCATGATGAAGAAGGTGGCTAAGTCGAATGTGGAGAAGACGCATCCCGACCAGCATGTTAAGTTGCTGGAGGCTGCGCTTGCTTAGATATACATGTATGGGAGAGAAGGGAGGAGTCGTGGATTTAGCAAGCAAGTGGGCATGAGATGGAGCTTTGAAGTTAAGGTGTAGCATGGAGTTATGTAGTGTTTGAGTTCAATGCTGGATTATGTCAAGACTATATCTGTCATATACGAGCCTGTTTATCTTCGAAGCCTTGCGAGATCGAGACAAATCGCTAAAAAAGACCTTCAACATAGACAGCCTTAGCTATCACTACAGTATATCGTTCACTGTAGTGTATAAGGATGTGTTGTGCCACCTAGTGACGCCAAATCCCTTCGCTACATCCCGCAAAAGATCCAACCAAAATTCCTCACAAATCAAATTTCTCCCCATTATCCCCAAATGCATCCCCACTAAACGCGCTCTGCGGCGGAAACCCCTCCAAACCACTCCCCACGCCCATCCCCGCAGTCCATTCCTTACCCATACCCCACTCGCTCCCTTCACCCAAACTCATAAAGTCCAGATTAGTCATGCCATCCACGCCCCCAGTCTCGCCATCAAACGCGCCCATCTCGGGAAAATGAACGTTAGCAAGCTGGCTTATCGAGTCATTTGCGTCGAATTCCGCGCCCATCCACGCGCCGCTGTGCCGAGGATTTGAACCCGACAATGTAGTGCTGGGCGTGGATAAAGCGTGGGAAAGCTCTGGCGTTTCGTTCAATGCTGGCCACCCAGCGCCGACTTCTGATCGCGGGGTGACCATGATGTACCCATCTAGTCGATCTGCGTGATCATCGAAGCGCGGCGGTGTAGGCGCCTTGATGTTGTATCCATGGTGGTCGGTGGGCATGCTCAGTGTCGTACTCATACTGCTTGTCCGTGGCTTTCTCAGGCTTGTACTGGTGCCTGCTCGGGGTCGGCCTGTCTGACGCTTCTTCCAGACTGTGTTCATGTTTTCGCACTCGTCCATGTCGATTGTGGAGCCGCGGCGGGCGGGCACGATGGCGGATTTGGGCTTGTAGAGACGGAATTGGTTGGGTTCGGGGCCGCCGCGTAGCTCGACCATTACGGCGCGGAGTACGACGGACATGCGTTCTGCGGGTTGATAGGTGTGAGCCATGTCGGAGAGGGCTGCGGATAGACACTCGAGGTATTGCATGTTGTTGTTGCGGTCATTGGCGTCTTTGATGAATGCGAGGGCAGCCACCAAGGCGGTAGCTGCGGTGCCCTATTTTGAACATTAGTGTCTAAATTGTCGCTACGAAAGTTCAACACATACCGCATGCTGCATACCAGTCACAAAAATCTGCTTTGTATCAAATCGCTGTCGATGTTGCCAGTAGATCCTAGCGACTCGAATAGCATGCTTCGTGCACACCGTTCGACTGAGTGCCGAGAAGTGGTCATCAGGTCCACTCTGATCGCTATTCGCGCTTTGATCTTCGTACAAAGCAAATGGTCGATGTAACAGTATCAGGCTCGCATGATATTGCTGGTGTAACAAGAAGAAGGAGAAAGGTGCCGTTGCAATATTGTTCGGTGTCCATCGCAATTGGTCAGGCAGTCGAGCGTACCAGCTGCTAAACTCGCGGTCCAGAGCTGCCATGCGCATATATTGATTACGATCGATTGCTGATTCAGGATTCTTCGAGTGCGGTTCCATGTTCTCAGTGATCTTGCCGGCAAGCTCCATGAGGTCAATGAGCGCTTCGTAAATGGTGGTCTCCGTGCTCTTTCCCGCGCCTGCGGGCCGACAAGCTCCGAGACGTTCGAACTGCTTAGACAGATGATATATCTCGAGATCCGAAGACTTCATGCTTGTTGGCCGACCAAGGAAGAGTGCCCAATATCTGCCAGATTGTATTAGCTCGCTGATTCTGATGCGCTCGGGTCGAGAAGAATTTACTTGTCATAGATTACACACGCCCAGAGCGTCATTTGGCGAATCTCAACCTCACGCTCTGGTAAGCCCGAGAGTCTCGTGTCCAGATGTAGCCTGCATGTGCGTTAGCAATCGCTATATCCGAAAGGGAGCAAGTGCGAACGTACCCTATGTCAAATGCAAGTCTCACAGCCATGCCTCCGTACATCCACCCGAGATTGTCACGGCCAACTCCACACTCTAGATCGCCAAGGAGCAGCAACGCAACAACTGAAGGGATACCACCCGGCCTCTCTAACTCATGGTCAAGCATGTACTTTGCTTCCCGATGCAGAGTACTCTCCATCTGCGGCAAGGCGATCTTTCTGATATCAGGCCGATTCTTTTCCGCAAATCTGAAGCCCATTGCCAACACGCAGACGTGCAGGAACCCAGAGTAGAATTGCGTGCGACCCATCTCCCGGTCTTCGTTGAACGCCTCCTGATGCAAGACGTGTATGACAGGATTATAGCATTGCCAGAAAAGGTCCATAAGATAGTCGTACGTCTCCAGAGGCAGTGATCGAATGATCTTGTCAGCCCGACGCGCTTGCTCGGATTGTTCTTGTGCAGAGTCCATGGGATTGCCAATTTCAGAATGAACGTGGCAGTTTGTAGTGGGGCCAAAGTAACGTAAGCGGCCACTGAGTTGATCGAAGCTGAGGTGGCCACGCGTAGAAAGTAGTCTGTTGACCATACCGTCTTTCTTGGGTGGTGGTAGCATGGACGGTGAGCTTGCGCTTTCTGCATCTCCCAATAGGCTTTCGTTTTGCTCCAGTGGGTCGAAGTCTTGATAGAGATAGTCGTCTTGTGGCGACGGCTGGCTTCCTGGACTTGATTGTTCATGTTGTAAGTTCTGGGAGTTTGTCGATTTGCGATTTGGTGATTCATCTTCATTTTGCTGCTGGCCGTGGCGCGTCTTGGGAGGGTGATTTGCTGGTGGTGGTTCTTGACCCTGGTCTTTGAGCATGGTCTCTAACAGAGCTACCCGCTCAGTTAAAGAGCACATGTATGCTCTCGATATAGGTCTGGATGGCGTTAGCTACATAGCTGTTTGTGCCTGTTTAGCCATACCGTCGCCTCTCATCGTCATTCTTGATAACACAATCAACGCCCGATCGTTTGCATTGCGTGCATTCCTTGTCTCCCGGAGGCACGACGCAGCGTATCCGGCGATCTCTACACGAGGCACATGCTACGGAAGCCCTGTGGCGTGGTTTTGATGACTTTTCCTTGGTTGAAGCTTTATCGGCTGATGTTGAGTCTGGTTTCCCATCTGCCGCCGACACATTGGCATCCTGCGTGTCTTTCTGCTGGTCTTTCGTGTTCGCCATTGTGCTTTTCGTTAGATCTGTATAGTTGTTGATTGGTATGGTATCTTTCAACGATGATAGCACTTGATACCACGTGCACTTGGAGATTTCCAGGAGAATTGCGGGGAGGGGATTGATCTCAGCAACAGGCGGCGAGCATGCGAATAAAACCAGACCAGGGTTCAGACGATAGCCCCTCGACCCAGTCCTAGCTCTAACTCTGACACTTGAGCATGCAAAGCCGCTAAGTAGGCTTTGGGGTAAGAATGGGCGCAGACTCGTGGAAGGTGGGGCCCCCGCGTTCCATGGCTGTTAAACACAAAGAAGCGGCTCGGATGACTCGTTTTGTAACCCTCTTCGCTAAGAACGTTGTCATAAGCTGGGCCTGACTGATCGTCTTTGCCTGCTGTGCCTGGAAGGCCAATCGAATGCTTTAGCGCACACAAGCTACCTGGCCAACTGCGGCATCGATCGGTGGATAATGCCCTGCAGAGCTATGCAAGCTAATCCTGCTCGCTAGATTGGAGACCGAGTGAATGGAACATCCATCTGATAGGCTCGTTGTAGGATGCCGTGCTTGTTCGTGTATGCCGTCAGAAACGAGAGATATGCAGCATTTTGGACCAAGCGTAGAAAGTTGCATATCTACGAGCACCACGGAGCGATGCTATGGCCGTCGTCTCGAGCAACAGGTCACTAGGACAGTGTGGAGGTCACAGGGGGGTTTGGCGGAGAAAATCTGGGGCAACTTTGGACGCCTTAGTCTCCAATAATCAGTACATCCGAACAGCCGTGGCGTCCTCAATCCCAAGGTTCTGGGGACGTGTCGAGTCGTGTGGACTGGGGAACAGTACGGGTACGATGTCGTGCGAAGAGGGGTCGTGCGCTAGCCTGCTCGTTTGTGCTGTGATTGGGTGGCCCAGAAAGACGAACGACGCCTCCTGTTGTTCCAGCCTTCGCGAAGTAGCCCTGTGCACCAATAGGACGAAATTTTGCCAGGAAATGGAGAAACCGTTCACACACTGGAAGCAGCTTTGTACTTGCTTCAAAAAGGTATGAAAAGTATGAACGTTTAAATTGCTTCAAGGCATCCAGCCATGCATATTGCACGCAAAATAACCAACGACAATAAAGAACCGTTGTGGGAGGCCTGATCGCCTATGCACGTCAATGCGACTATGCACGATCCCACAGAATTACGTCGCTCTGACTGAACTATTCCACATCCCAATCGTGATCCGAGTTCCGGATGTACGGGCTCAAACCCAAGACGTCCTTCGAGGCAGTCGCCTTCACGTCACCGTTGCCCAGGAACGCGAACCTGTTCTTGTAGCGGTATGTGTAGTCGTAATCTTCCCATCGTGGTGTCTTGATCGACTTGAGGAAGTGGATCGTCTGTGCAAAGAAGCGAGTCAGCACGGTATTGGCAGTAATGCGGGGTTCTCCGCAAAGGGTCTCCTGAGTGTACTTTCATCCGATAGGACAAGAGCACGGTCGTGCAGGGTTGTGAGAATGAGCATGACTTACCGCGCCAGGCCACAGATAAATCCTGTTCTTGGTATAGCCATCCTTGAACCAACTGCGGCATTCTTCTTGCCACACTGTCGTCTTGTGATACTCATCAAAGTGAGCGTAGATTTCGTCTAGTGCGTCCTGTTTGACAGCCATCGCCTTGACGCCCTCAGTCTGCATCTTCTTCATACACTTGATGGAATACTCGATTGTGGTCTCTATCGACGGCAAAAGGGTGCCGTTGCTCCAGGTTGCGCCGGGACCAACAATTGTGTAGTAATTAGGGAATCTCGGCGCCGAAACACCCATGTAGAGGTTAGGTCCAGAGGTCCAATCCTCCTTAATCGACTTGCCTTCGCCGTTTCGCACGATGAAAGCGGGCTGGAAGGCGACTTGGAAGCCAGTTGCACAGACGATGGCGTCCAGCTTGTGTACCTGTCCGTCGGCAGTCTCGATGCCCTCCGGGACGATGCGCTTGATGCCACTGAAGACCGGCGTTACGTTGTCCTGGACTAGCGCTTCAAGGAACCCATCACCTGGGGAAATTCTTCGGCAGCCCACCGACCACTTGGGTATGATGAACTTCTTCAAATCCTCGTGGCCAGGACCCATGCGTCGGTGCATCTCCTTCGTAATGACATCCCGGAACTGATTTGACAATTCGGAATTCTGCTGATACATGCCGAATAAGCTGTTGATCTCCGCCTCAATGTTTTTCCGAAATTGCAGGTGGTACTCTGGGTCGTCTCTGAACTTTTGCTTGTCTGCTTCGGTGAAATCGTACTGGCGTTGGCCCGGATCCACGTCCTGGCCCTTTTGCAGATTATCAGTAAGCGCACCAGCACCGAACGGCGGTGATATCCACGTAGGACTTCGCATGTAGACTTCCACCTCCTTACATATCTTTTGTAACTGTGGTGTAATCTGAACGCTTGTCGAGCCAACGCCGATAATCCCAGCCTTGATGCCGTTGAAGTTGACGCCATGATCCCAGCAGGCTGAATGCAGAAGCGGGCCTTTGAAGTCGTGGATACCCTCAATGTCCGGCCACTTCCAGTTGTTCAAGATTCCTGTGCCGTTCACGAAGACATGGGCCCAATCTTTCCGCGTTGAACCTGTCTTGGGATTGACAATCGTGAAACTCCAGCAACCCTCTTCGTTGTTCCAGTTGGCCTCGGTAATCTTGCTGTTGAGCTGCATGTATTTCTTACTTCCTGGACTCGGTCAGTCATCAGTTACCACCCTCAATCGCCTCCGGACTTACCATGTCTCTCTGCAAAACCTTCAAAGTACCCCTGAATCTCCTTGCCGGACGCGAATAATTGCGACCAGTCAGGCTTTGGGTCCCACGTAAAGTTGTAGTCGTGCGAAGGGATGTCGCAGGCAACACCAGGGTATGTGTTCTCGTACCATGTTCCACCAAACTGCGGATTCTTTTCGAAAAGTGTGAGCTCCCAAGACCCTGGTTCGAGCATCTTTTCCATCTTGTAGGCCAAGCATAGTCCCGAGGCGCCTGCACCAGCGCAAGCGACCCGCAACTTGGTTGGCCTTGAGTGGTATTGATCGAGAATTTTGTAAGGGCCTTCGACGTGTGATGGTGGGTAGTCGTAGTTGTGACCAAATCCATTTACGCCGTTGAGCCCGTTGGGCATTTCGAATGCTCCCATGTCGAGGATTGGCAGTACTGCTGTCGCGCAACAATGCAACACAAACCGACTAGTTGATGAACTTCTCGCAGTTCTTGGGAGGTGACTAGACGCGTACAAATGAGGTTTATGAGGAAGAAGGCATTTAACGATGCAGTGGGAGAGGCTGGGCGGAAGTTACCACGCCACCATAGCGCGACGATCAGATATCTCTGGTGTCTTTAACCGTTCCTCGGGAGCTTCATATAACCATTTGGCAAGTCGCACCGCCAGCCTACCTCCTTGTGCTCCGGTTGGTGCATGGCTTGTGGGACACGTTAGGCCTTTTCTTGTTGGTAGCTCTTCCGATGCGACTCATGTGAATGCAAGCTGCGATTAGGCTGCTTTTCGACAGGCCCAGAGCGTATGCTTACCCCAGGTTTGTGCGGCGGGAAGGTCTTGTGGTGGAGGCCTCGGAAAAGCTGACGCGGGGCTGTTGCCACCAACGCGAGCAGTCGCACGCGACTCAGGCTACCATGATAACCACAAAGAGTAGCGCCAGAGAGCGTCTTGGAAGGCAAATGATTCCAAGGGGTGAGACCTTTGAGGAAATGGAAAAGCTCGTCAAATTCGGCTTGCGTCTTCTAGAAAAGCACATCTCGAAAACATTGTGCTGTATACGGAAAATGGACAGATCCTAAGTAAATCTCTCCGATCCTCATCACATTACATGTGCTTCATACGCAGTACTATCAAGCCTACAGCTTCGCCTTCAATCCTGTATTTAGCTTCTCCGCATCCCGCTTTGCCCAGTCCTTGATCACCTTCCGCATAATCTTCCCACTTTGCAGCTTCGGCACCTCGTCTATAAATACAATGCCACCCACAAGTTGCTTATGCTTCGCAACCTTGATTTTCATGTGCGCATGAATGTGGTCCTCGGTAGTCTTGCCCTTGAACTCATCCTTCAAAGCCACATAGGCTCTTGGCCATTCCTGCCCATCAAGTGTGATGCCGACAGCCGCAGCGTCGGCAATAGGATCGAATTCGAGAAGTACAGCTTCGAGTTCGGCTGGCGCGACTTGAAGTGCGTTGACTTTGATAAGCTCCTAGAGTGGAGAGTCAGTATATTGTGATGGCTGGCAGGGTACAGAAAGCTCTCACCTTCTTCCGGTCAACGATCCAAAACCAACCATTCTTCACAATAGCCACATCCCCAGACTTCAGCCAGCCATCAGGAGTTATTGATTCTTTCGTTGCCTCTGGGTTTCGCCAGTATCCTAGACATATGTTTGGACCCCGTACATGTAGCTCACCCGGTTGGCCATCGGGTACCTCACTGCCGTCGTCGTCGAGTAGCATACATTCGCAGTTCGGGTCCAATTGCCCAACACTCCCAGAACTATTAAATATAAGTAATCATGCGGCAACCAGACTAGTTCTGGAACATACTCATCGATGGTGCCCCCAGGGACGTGTATCGCCCCGCAAGTAAGCTCGGTCATGCCCCAACCTTGGACAATCTCGCAACCTAATTTCCTGCTGATCTCGTTCTGGAGCTCTTTGGACAGTGGCGCTGCGCCGCACAGGATGTCAGTGACGCTACTTAAATCGTACTTTGCAGTCTCTGGTCTCTTGCTGAGCATGACCATGATGGGCGGTGCAATTTGGAGGTGAGTAACCTTCTGAACCTGTATAGTGCGTAGGAATGGCTCATACTCAAACTTCTTCATGATGTAGACTGGAATCTGTAATTTCTGGGCCATAGCGATGGTGTAAAGCTATATTCATGTGAGCTGATTTATCTTTACGCTGCAGGTGCTTTGACCCACCTGTCCATAGGCATGATACAGTGGCAAAAAGCCTATCCAAGTCTCTCGCGGTCGCGTGTCTGCGTTCCATGGTTTGTTGAGATAACGCATGAATATGGTTTGATCAAGATTAGCGATGAGGTTGTGGTGGCTGACCTCGACACCTTTGGGCATTCCAGTAGTCCCTGAGGAGAAATTGACTGTTGCTGTCGTTGTCACCGCTTCCTTCTTCGAAAAGACCGGAAAAGAGTATGCTTCTCCCTCTGCATCGGAAGGTAAGAAACTCCGCCAGTCCTGGCAGCCTTCGTAGGGCGCGTTGGGCTCATCAGAGAACAGGAAGACGCGGCCAGTCGGAAGACCTGCCCCTTTCGCTGCCGCAAGTGCTGTTTTCAGCAGCGTAGGATGTGCAAGAATGAATTGTGCTTCTGTGTTGGTAACTTGGTGTATCATTTCTAAACACAATGAGCTTTCCGCCACGTTTATCAATAGGTAGTACGAACATACCAGATACCGTGTACGCGGGATTTGCACCACTGAAGATGCGGTTTGATCCAACAATTCCCAGATATGCAACTGGAACAAAGATGTGGTTTGGTGTCAGAATCATGACCACGTCTCCAGGCTTGCTCCCTATGCGATCTAAACCTAGGGCGAGCCGCTTGGTCCATTGCAGAAGAGTCCGCGGCGTAAGATTGTGGTTCGTATCTGCCGAGTCGATCCACAAGGGCGTATCTGAAGGTGTACCCCCTCTCGGAAATAGGTAATGAAGCAAGTTACATTTTGGAATGTCGAGTGCAGGGAAGGGCGAAGAGAACGGCATGGCTGTGAAAGAGGTCAATCAGGTAGGTAATGGAGTAGACCCCCGGCAGCAGCAGCACACGAAATCATCATGAGAGGTATCTTATAGCGAAGTTTGGGGAATTGGGGTTAGTCCTACTAACAGCCGTCCCACACCCGGCGCGACGAGACATTCGCGGGGGCGCACAGACGTTTGCTGCTGGTTCCGAGGATATCGGTCGACCTCAGCCGCCCAGCATGTAGATATCTGCATACCCCAGGACATCGTTAAAGATGGGTCGCAACAACTTCCTGTCTAGGTTGACTCTGAAGCTTTTGCGCACACTGGCAGGATATTGAACAGCATGTCTGAGCTCAAGAACTTTGGACGCATGTTCCGCCTCGATGGCAAGGTCGCACTGATTACTGGAGGTGAGCATCCGGACGCGTGGGCAACGGCGCAAAACTGATGAATGGCATTAGGATCAAGAGGTCTCGGCCTTCACACAGCGACGGCGTTCCTCCTGGCGGGTGCGAAGAAAGTCTTCATCTCGGCGCGCAAGAATGGCGGACCCGAGGGCATCGACCAGGCTGTGGAGAAACTGAATAAGCTGCCCGTGTCTGGTGTAGCTGTGGGCATTGCAGCCAACGTCGCTGACACGGATGATATTGCGCGCCTGGTGAAGAAGGTGCAGGAGACAGACGCGACTTTGGATATCTTGGTGTGCAATGCGGGGGCATCATGGGGAGGCGCATTCGATAACCACCCAGACTCGGCGAGCCAGAAGGTGTTAGACTTGAACGTGAGGGGTGTCTTTAATCTCGCGCGATTGTGAGTGTAAAGGAGAAAAGGATGGAAGCGACATGAACGTTTGAATGCTAACGAGGCACGTGCAGATTCGCGCCGCTGCTCGAAAAGGCAGGGTCGCGACAAGACCCGTCGCGCATCATCATCGTTTCATCGACGGCAGGCACGACGGTGCCTCATGTTGGCGAACACGGCACCATCATGTACAGTGTCTCCAAGGCTGCCGCCCATCATCTATCGCGCCAGCTCGCTGTCGAACTCGGTCCGCGCAATATTACCACAAACACAGTTGCCCCTGGCTTCTTCCCCTCCAAGCTGGCCAACGGCTTGATTGAGTTGCTAGGTGGCCAACAAGAATTGGAGGATTGGAATCCTCGCAAGCGGCTGGGTGAGGCCGAGGACATTGCAGGCGTCATGATATACCTTGCGAGCCCTGCCGGTGCCTATGTGAATGGCGAGGACATAGCCGTTGATGGTGGTGTCAGGTATGCAGCAGGTAGACAGTCGAAGCTGTAGTTCAGCCATGTTTCTGCACATTCTGTATTACTGCATTATAATTACTACGCGTCAACGTTCCCTCCCCATGGAGTGTGTTCACCCTTAGTCTTGGTTTTTTCGATCCTCTCCAGCTGCACCTCCATGCACGTCGCCTTCATCATCGTCTTCATGTTCTCGTCACAGTACTCCGCGCCGTCCCGGATGTACGCGTTCTTGCCATTGATTTCCACAGCCAGTCCCCAGTTGTCTTTGGCCTGCACCTTACGTCCCTTGCTGTCCTCAAAATCTCCACCGTCCACTAGCTTGACCACGGTATCGACTACTGTCTCCATGGGCGTGAAGAAGCTCTCTGGGAACGACTTCCATTCTTCCGTGCTCAAAAGCCCGGTCTGAACGGTCCCTGGACAAGTCGCAAACGTCCTGACACCAGCGTGGTGGTATGCAACTGTGATGGCGCGGTTGAAGTGAATCACTGCGGCTTTGCTGCCCGAGTACATCGGACAGAACTCGGATGGGTAGAGTCCTCCACAGCTGGCAGTCATGACAAGGACCGGATCACTGGTCTCTTTCCCATGCTTGGCGAGCGATTTACGGAAGTAGTGAAGCGCGAGCCACGACGTATTTATCACCGCTTTGTAGTTTATGTCGACCACGAGGCTGTTCGGGGGTGGTGGAGGCGCGTCAAGAGGATGTTCTTCATAAAAATCTAGGGCAAGTTAGTGGACGCTCGTTTACAGCTCCTGCATGATGTGCACGCACTGTCTCTTTCGACAATGCCAGCATTTGCAAAGACAAAGTCGAAGCGGCCAGATGCCGACCATGCTGATTCGAATGCCGATGTCAAAGATGCGTAGTCAGTCACGTTCGTCTGGTGTGAGTACGCGTTTTTCACTAGGGACGTGGCTTTCTTGAGAGCATCTGCATTCAGGTCCACCAGATGGAGATCCCAGTCCTCGTTACTTCGAGAGGCGAGGCTTTGTGCAACAGCAAGGCCCATGCCGCTGGCACCGCCGGTAATGAAGGCAACTTTCTTGACCATGTCGAAATTTGTTAGGTGGGGTCGGGTTCGTCGTCTCACAGTCAAGACAGCAATCTGAGTAGAAAATCCAATAAGCAATTGCCTCAACTATAAAGATCAAACGACAGATTTCTTTCTTTAGAGCAAGAAGGAGGGGTCTTGCTCCACACACACGTGGAACACAGGTACGCTGGATAGACTGCCGAGTCGGCGTGTTGCTCGGTACTTTGGCCTGCGGACACGTCTCACTTCTTGGTGCAGTGCAGCATAGTCTGACAGCAAGATAGCAAGATAGCCTCGGTCTTTCTCTAACACTAGAGACAGGGTGACATAGTATCTCGACAGGGCTCAGAAACGTACATCGCAATTTTCCTTTGTTTGTGGTATGACGCTGCTCGGAACGGAACGCGTGCGTAGTCCTCGGAACGGGCGATTCATGTACCCCGCAATTCCAGCTCTACCTGTGTCAGCCTGCATGCACCAAGCGCGATCGGCGCCACGGAAAACAAACTGCGAGCATGCTCCTGTTCATCCGGACACCACATTTCTCGTCTTGCAGCCACTCTGCAGCGCCAGTATGAACGGATGTTCCACCTCCTGACAATGCCTAGACCAAAGTTGGTCAGAGTACCGGTTTGCCGTCGGACTGGGATCTCTGCTCTACTCAACAGGTGAGCCTGCTTACGAACGCGTCAAACAGTGCCACGAAAGCTCTATTGGCTGTTCATATACCCCTCTTGACCTCCCTTCACTGGAATCAATCCACTGTCTTTCATCCTTTTCATTCCGTTCTCAAACTGTGTTGAAATAGCTACTATGGGTCTTCAATACTCCCCAAAAAACTTGCCTAAACAGCTCTTCATCAACAACGAATACGTTGACTCTAAGAACTTCAAGAAGCTCACTCTGTATAACCCAAAAGACGGCTCACTGGTTTCCGATGATGTACCTCTAGCTGGTGAGCAGGATGTCGACGCTGCTGTCGAGGCAGCCGAGAAGTCGTTCCCAGCATGGAAGAAGATGGGTGCTACTCAGCGCCGCAATATCCTGCTGAAATTTGCCAACCTGATTGAGAAACATGCGAATGAGATCGCACAACTATCCAGAATCTCATTGGGTGCACCGGCTTCTTTCGGAGCTTTCGAGGGCGGGCTCTGCGCAGAAGTACGTCTAAGGACCCCTCCCCATGAATGCTGCCATCTTGTGCTGACCATTTGTAACAGACTTTTCGATACAACGCCGGATTCATCGACAAATTTGGTGGCGAGTCGTGGCCACAGGAAGATGGTTTCCTCAAAATTGTACGCAACGAACCTCTCGGTGTCACCGCTGGTATCGTACCGTGGAACGGGCCCATTGGCACCATTGGTCTCAAAGCAGGCCCTGCACTTGCAACTGGTAACTGCTTTATCCTCAAACCCTCAGAGAAGACGCCCTTCTCTTCCCTTGCACTCGGCACTCTTATCAAGGAAGCTGGCTTCCCGCCTGGTGTTTTCCAAGTCTTGTCCGGAGATGGCAGCACGGGAGCTCTGCTTGCGAGTCACATGCGGATTCGCAAAGTTTCATTTACTGGAAGGTAAGTCCCCGCTTAGCGTTCGATTCCATATACGAGACGTTGCTGACTTCAGATCCAGCATCGCAACAGGCAAAAAGATTCAAGAAATGGCAGCAAAGTCGAACCTCAAACGCGTCACGCTCGAACTTGGCGGCAAGTCGCCTGCAGTTGTCTTCGATGACTGCAACCTCGATAACGCCGTGACTTGGACCGCTAACGCCATCACTGCCAACACCGGCCAGGTCTGCTTCGCTGCATCTCGCGTCTACGTACAAGAAGGCATCTACGAAAAGTTCATCGAGAAGTACAAGGAGGCCATGAAGAATAAGGCAAAGGAAATTGGTGATCCAGAAGCAGAAGGCACAAACATGGGACCTCTCGTAGACGAGGCACAATTCAAGCGAGTCCAAGGTTTCATCGAGCGCGGTCAACAAGGGCAAGGCACTCTCGCCGTAGGCGGCAAGCGCGTCGGCGACAAGGGCTTCTACATTGAGCCCACAGTCTTCACAGATGTCGACCCCAAATCCGAGATTCACTGCGAGGAAATCTTTGGCCCGGTCTCAGTCGTCAAGTCATTCAAGACAGAGGAGGAAATCATCGAGCTATCGAACAACACCAACTTTGGTCTCATGGCTGGCGTCTTCACACAGGACATCAACAAGGCGCTACGAGTGGCAAGTGACTTTGACTCTGGCATGGTTGGCATTAACTGCGTCAGTTTGATGTTCACCGTCACGCCATTTGGTGGAAGCAAGGAAAGCGGCTTGGGCAGGGAGTGCGGTATTCACGCGCTGAGGGCATTCACTGAGCCCAAGACGATCATGATCAACATGACATACTAGTCCCATTATTGAAAGGAATTAATATCAATCTTACAATGTAATCCATCTGAATTTGATGAGTAGATCATACTGCGGAAAAGACTCATGGTCCTTTCCTGTTAGTATAATTAACTGTTTAGAAGCCGTAGGCACCGTGTACGTCACACGATGCAGGACTAAGACGCCTGGGCAGTATGAATTATGTACTTCTCATTGGCCTACAGTCACATCTCCATGGTCACTACCACGAGAGTCCAAATCAGGACGATCATGCACTAGAAACGCGTGACGTCAGTCGAACCCCGCGCGTCGCTACTTCCAAGCTCAAACTCTTGCTCTGGACCGCCACAGGATGTCGGTCGTCTTTTTCCGGGCGCCGTGTAAGCGGCTGTGGAGTTGTCAGGAGGTCGATCCGAACCGCTGGGGCGATCCAAATTGTTTTCATTTGCAATTTGCAGGCGTGTTGTCTACTTCCAAGGCGTGAAAGGTGCATGGCTTGCTCTTTATAAATCTCTTACACCATCATAGTACTCAAAGCACGAGTCCAATCACGATACTAATAAATTTACACTATGAAGGCTGGCCAGTGGGATCCGTAAGTGCCGTGCAAGTGGTTGTTGCCTTTATCTGTGGTAGCTAATAGCCTTGCAGCAAACAGAAGAAGGTAGTCATAAACGACATTCCGAAACCGTCAGAAGCAACGAATCAGTTCCTTGTCAAAATCCAATCCGCTTCGCTATGTCACTCAGATCTCCTCTTCGGCATGCGACCTGACCATACGGTCACGCTCGGACATGAAGGCGTCGGCTACATTGAGTCAATCGGTGCAGACATCCAAGACAAAAGTTTTGCAGTCGGTGACGCGATTGGCTTCAATTACTTCATCGGTTGTTGCTTCGAATGTGACGGCTGCATGGTACACAATATGCGTTGTGAAACGGGTGACCAGAAACTTCAAGGCTTTGTCGTCGATGGCTTCTTTGCGGAGTACGCGGTCGTGGACTGGCAGAATGCGGTAAAGCTACCTACAAACCTGGACATGTCAAAGACAGCTCCGCTGTTCTGTGCAGGTATCACGGCGTTCCATTCTGTAGACAGTTGTGAGCTGAAAGAGGGAGACTGGCTTGCGATAATTGGCTGTGGAGGACTGGGACAGTATGCGATACAATACGCAAAGGCTGTAAGCATATGCTCATGTCTAAATTTTGGAATCATGTGCTAACGTGTCTCAGATGGGAATCAAGACCATCGGCCTAGACATCAACGAAAACCAATTGGCCATGGCAAAGAAAGTTGGAGCAGATGCGGTCTTCAACAGCATGACGAACAAGAACTATGTAGAAGAGATCAAGAAGCTCACGGGCAAGGGTTGCCACGCTGCAGCAGTATACAGCGCGTCCAATGCCGCGTATGCTGGGGCACCAGACGTTCTGAGAACTGGTGGATTACTGATGATAATTGGAATCGCGCCGAAGGGCCTTGACTTTATCAACACTTTCGACTTGACAACTGGTCGCTACCGAGTCAAGGCCGATAGCACAGGCATTCCACAGCGCATGAAGAAGGCTGTAGACTTCACAGGGAAGCACAGGTACGTCAATATAAAGCCTATTCAACTGTTCAGCAATCTAACATGCGCGCAGTATTCAGCCTGAGGTTGTATTTCGTAAGATTGATGATTTGCCGCAAATGGTCGCAGATATGGAAGCTGGGAAAGCGGAGAAAAGGCAGGTTGTTGTATTTTAGTCGTCCTGTAGCTGAACTTTGAGCGGAGGACCACAGGCAAGGGTAAGGGCTTGTTCCTACGGCCCGAGGCGTAAGAAATGCAAGTCATCATGATGTGTGCGAATTGGTCAGGCGTTCTGGCCTTGTTACGGATAATTTTTGTCATAAATATTGCGTGAAATGGACATTTCAAAATGATTTTATATCATGCAGTATGCAGCTACAGAGAGCCGCGAGGATCGACTCGGAGAGTCTGGAGAGCTGACTACACTTAATTTACTTGCCACAAATGACGGAAAGCGATCAGGCAGGCAACTATTCTAGAAGTCTGATGCTACATTCTGTGTTCCGCCCTCGCACCTAAAGCCTTGCGACACTTTGTATATCTTCAGGCTGTCATCTAACAGCCAGAATTTGTTCCTTTTTCATCATAAGAATGGATCAACGCTGTCACGGTTGATCTCAAGTATGATGATACTGTACCTCATCTCCCGCTGTCAGATGTGGAAGCAATCCTTCTGCTCCAATTGCATTCCCCGTGGTTCATCATTCGACGCAATAGTGCAATCATTAGTGGAGGCCTCAAAGTTTATATCCAGACCCCGCTTGATAATGGTCTTGGTCAGTGTCTGGCTCGGTGAGAAGTTTCCAGTCTGTTTCATTGGCGAGGCTTGGAGAAATTGTGAGGTATAGAACACTTGCCAGCTAGGCAGACTTCTTTGTAAAGCTGCACTTCTTCGCCAGAAGAGTTCACCAACACTATGGTTCATCAGAAAGTTGATGTGGGTGTTTTCTCGTTTTTTGCATAATTTGCTAAAACCATAGCAGCATCAGTTTGCAAACAGGCAGTTTGATTGGGACGTGAAGGAAAATTATCAACGTTTGTTTCTCCTACTATATCCGAAAACCTTCACACTCTGACCGTGGATGCGTCTCAGCGTGTATCAAATTGTCGCTCTTCTTCAAGAAACTCCCGAACGTCGACGATGACCATTTCCAAGTAGGTGTTCTCCATATAAGTTTCACAGCACGAACGCTAAAACATCATCGCCGTGGTTATAGAAACACTACAATCATGTTCATTCGGACCTGACTGTTGCGTGCAAAAAGTTTCACGCGGTCAAAATTCAGCGATACGTTCAGCTCTACCAGTCACCAGAGATGAAGAAGAAGGTTCAAGAATTGGGCATGGAGGTAATGCTATCTAATCGTGCATGGTGCTCGGATTCCCACTAATTAAACAGCTACTGGACTACGACGCGTGCAGCCAAATCTGGGTAAAGAGTTGGGACAGCTGGATGGAGTTTGCAGCCGCGCTGATGCCAGATGCTGATCACTTCATGGACTACAAAACAAGTGGTATCAAAGTGATGGCAGGGTGAGTTTCGAGGCACGCGATTGAGATCGAAGACTGACAGCTGACGATGCATGCCAGTCATGATCTCATCGCATTTGGAAAAGCGATTCCTGATTGCGATGCTACGGATGGCATTTTTCGGATCTAGGTTCTAGTGGATAGTAGCCGATAGTGAAGATTACAATGAAATTAAGCTTCTTGAATGCGAATGATCGTATGGCTGGTCCTAGCTGCAAAGTAGTCACAAAGTGCTTCCAGTCCAATCAAATGCCCCATGCTTGGTCCGAGTACCGGACTTGTACATCCCACGAAACTTCGATCGACGCCACTATTGCATACACCCTTTTTTGAGGTAAGCGCGATATAAGTCCCCTCAGTTCGCCCGGATATCCACTTTCAGGCGGCTATGTACCCCAGATTCCAACTGAGTGGTCGCGTGTTCTCACTGGATGTACCTCTCATTGCGACTAAAAAAAAGTTAGGGCTAACGAACCTGAAGGGAGAGGAAGTAGTGCTAGGACAGCACTTGCACATGTACAATAAGATGTCTCGACTCTCTCAGTCGCTGGGATTAGAGGTTGTTTTAAGCTCCCCATAGTTGTCGTACATCTTACCTTCAGCCTCTATTTCGTCGCTATGGCAGCCCCAAAAGTTATACGCGTTGGCTGCTCGTCGGCCGAGAAGCCTGAAACCGATCGTATTGAACAAGTTTACGATACATCCAGCCAGACCAAGCAACCACTACAAAATGAAGATGGAGAAACAGTCACCATCACCTTGAAAACCTGGTTTGTCATCTTTATCCTGTCTTCGACTTTTGGTCTCTCCTTCTGGCCAGTCCCGACGACAGCGGCTATGATGGCGAAGCTGGCGATACAATTTGGATCACCTACCGTGAGTACGGGGTTCGTGCCGACATACACGACAGCTAACGCCATTGGATTCTTACTGGCTGGAGCGAATTCGGATCTGTTCGGGCGCCGATTGTTTCTGTTGTTCGGCAATGCATGCTGTTGCGTTGGGTTCATCGTTACCGCGACAGCAAAGGGTGCAGACCACTTCACTGCCGGTCTAGCGATTACTGGCTTTGGAGCAGGTTTCGCACAAATGGCTATGTGCAGTATCCCAGGTAAAAGTGTCTTCACGAAACGTCATGAAACGCCGCTAAGCATGATTAGAGCTTCTACCCAACAAGTTCCGACACATCGGAATCTGTCTGTCGGATGGCTTCGTCTTCCTCATCGTGATCATTGGCCCTATTGTTGGCAGGGTATGCAGATGCTTGATCAATCGCCGACCGCGCATTTACTAAATCGAGAATAGTACGCCATCGATGTAGGTGCCTGGAGATATGTATACTGGGCGGGCCTCATCGCTCAATTCTTCTCCCTGGCTGGAATTTTTGCATTCTACAAGCCGCCCAAGCACCCTAAAGGTGTTCCATGGTATGAAGCATACAAGGGCCTGGACTATGTCGGCACAGCACTCATTATCCCTGGTATCGTCCTGGCACTAGTCGGCATCATCAGTACCACATACAAGCCAAGCTCCGATGTTACTGTCATCGCCCCAATGGTCGTCGGATTCGTCCTCATTGCTGCATTCGGCGTGTGGGAGACTCTTTCCAACACCCGGTTCAAGCTTTGCCCACCTAATCTCTTCCGAAGCCATAAGGGACGAGAATTCACTGCGCCTTTCATCGTTGCTTTCATTGTAACAATGTTTTACTACAGCGTTAACATTATCTGGCCTACCATGATCAATGTGTTCTACATTGGCCCCCGTGTACC
>Ga0265780_10002785_pt1 | contig 23466 bp, 33 predicted proteins | sample P1T30metagenome_FD_192432 | JGI IMG/M metagenome (GOLD analysis project Ga0265780, IMG submission 192432) | Plant litter microbial communities from East Loma Ridge, Irvine, California - P1 T30 | ecosystem: Environmental > Terrestrial > Plant litter > Unclassified | place: USA: California... | reverse complement strand
TCAAACAACAATACAGCGACCTACAACCAGCTCTGCCTCCGCGTCTTTCCAATCGGTATATACGGTAGGTATCCTCCCTGACCTGACTCCGATATACATATATCTCTGCTTCCCTTTGCTTGGACCCGCTTCCGCACAAGGTTGAAGGCTGATGGGGCCGAGTCTTGATATTCGCCTAGGCAGTGGGGCGTCGCTGTGTGGTTCAAGTGGTACCGCTGGGATACAGTCGAGGATATCGGAGGAAGAGGGAGATTGAGAGTGCGTTGACGTGGAAGGCGCATCGATACCTTCCAAGTTGGCCATTAGCTCCGCCATTATGAATAATTTCTCAGTCCGTGTGTTTGTTTCCCCTCCGCCAAAGTTAGGTTACAATTCGGAGCCGAACAAGTTGTGTGTGTATTGCCAAGTAGAAGGCGTGGTCGTTCCAGGTGTCGAGCGACAAAGCGAGGCTGAGACAGCAGTCGAGTCAGACAAAGACAGGGTGAATGGTGTCCAAAGCTGGATTGCTAGCACTCCAAGGGATACAATACCAGCTTGGATGACGGAGATCAATTCGTCGGCAAGGCAGCACGGGGCAACAGCGAAAGGATGGCGACAAAGGAGGTTTCGAGAACGTGAAGATCGACTCTCCTGGCGGTGTTCGTCCAATCCGTTTGAGTGCCAGTCGTGGGGAATGAGGTTTCGTGTATGTACCCCTTGACAATCGGCAATGATCCCAGTCTCGCGACCACGTCGATGGCGTATATATAGCGCGTTTCTGTTCCAAGTTGCTAGGCGATAAGAGTTTTCAACGGGGATACCTCGGCCAACCGGCGAAGGATGAGAAAGCGGTGAGCGTTTCAGAATAGAAAATAGGATTACACAAGTGTTAATGGAAGAAAGAGATGGGTGAATGCATACTTTGCAAGACTTTTGTCCATCTCTAGCTGAGTATGGGATCCCCCATATGTGCGAGACATGCATGCTTGGGTCTCGAGAGCTCGAGGGCGAAAATCAATGATAGGAGAGTTTAAAGTTTTGGGGGATCATGGTAACCAGAGGCAGAAGAGCAGTCTATCAGCGGCTAAATTAAAAGAGGGTGGCTTGCTACCCTATACGGTAATTTCATTTGCACATATTCAAGTTGTAATACGGACCCCTTTTGTCGTCCGCAATACCCGTAGATACATTCGTAAGTCATCATGGATCATTAATTATAGATAGATACGTATACAACCCCCTTCGTCACTTAACTCGGCACTCGACCGGCTACCATCTTTGCTCCGTTTTCCATGAACCCTACAACACCCCTGCGTCCGAAAGGTAGTAGACCCTCACCGGCGCCCGACGCAAGTGCGAGTGTATTCATTCGATGGAAGAGCGCGACGTCACGCGTAGATGCGCCGAATAAGCTGGATCCGAAGAACAGACCAACTGACATCAGCACTGATCAAGTCATGCAAACTCACCAGCAAAGGCAGCGAGTACGTAAGATCCATATTTGCTGAAGAAAGCAGGGTCAAGATGGACGTAGCCGATGATTTTGTCTCTGCCTGTACCAGCAGGTAGATCCGCTATCTCGTCAATATGAAAGATCCCCGCTCTGAATGACGACTTACATATCTCGCCAAATTTGGCTCTTCTAGCTCTGAGCTCGTCTTCCAGTACAGTGCATCGGAGCCCAGTCTTCTGGACAACCCCATCATAATCACCCATGCCATTGACGACTCCTCTGGGATGGGCCTTATCTAAGATCTCCTGCACATAGAGAGGATCTGGGTCGGCGGTGTATGCGGGTGGAGAAGAGAGCGACGGGCCAGCCTCGATAAGATTAGGCGCCTCGATAGGCTCAGTCTCGGTCCCGACATCGGCATACTCGCGTTCATCCTCTTCGATCTGTATGATTGGCAGACCACTAGGTTGACCCTGCCTTTGCGAGCGATTTCCGACTTTCTGCGACGTCAGCTGATGCTTTGATCCGGGCGACGCGCAACTTACCCTAGTCCTCTGCCTGGTGACGACAGTCTCGACATATGAATCTTCCTCTTCTTCCGACACTTCAGCCTCGACAAGACGCCTACTGATTTCGGCCCCAAGATTGCGAGATAATGTAGGGGCACCCGATGATCCCGTGACTCCTCGAGAGTGTCCTTGAGCGGTAGTCTTGGCTTCATCCAACTCGAATCGCATCCGATCGATCGTTTCTTTGAGCTGCAGGTTTTCTTGCTTTTGTATCTCGAGGTGGGAGTCGGCCTGCCGAGCAACCGACAAGTCTTGCTCGAGTCGCTTGACTTCGTGCTCGAGTGCTTCGACCTCTCGATTAAACTGCCGTTAGTTATATCCAATAAGTGAGGATCTACCTCTGTCTCTTCGCCCTCGTGTACCTGAGAAGCATCTTCCAGTCTTTCAATCTCCTCATCTCGCTCTTTGAGTAGGTCACGGAGTCTTTGCGTCTCCTCTGCCAGTCAGCGTTACTCATGTTGTAGTCACTCACCACACTGGCCGTTGTACATGTTTTGCATATTGGCGTGATTCTTCTTGGCCTGCTCGAGCGTTCGCTGCAAGCTGAGGATATCGGCTTCGAACTGAGATCAGCAACGTTTTGAACACACAGGAGAGCAATCACCCCTGCAATCTGGATAAGCTGAGCCCTGTCCTTGCTCTTGAGCTCTTTCTCGTCTTTTCGCTTTTGGGCAATCTCTGCTCTGGTCTCTTCCAGCCTCTCCTGTAGGTCCTCAACAAGACGCTCGTTTTCGGATCTGGGGTCAGCGATACACAACTGAGCTCACCTACCCTAGAACCGCAAGCTGCTTCTCAGCCTCTTTGAGCTTTCGTCCCAGCTCATCGTTATGCTTTTGCAAACTCTGGAGCTTGTCATGCGAAGTACGAAGGGATGTAGCTGATTCGGTCTAACGTCAGTGATGTTTACAAGATCGTGACATACAGAGATCCTGCTGAGTCGAGGATTGAGCGAGTCATTGCGCAGTTTGACAATGTCATTCTCAACCTGGTCGATCTCTTCGTCCGCCTCCGACTCGCTCATGTGCCCAGCCCGCAGAGACATATCGGCTTCCTCGGCGTCATCATCATCATCATTTGCTTGTTCGGGTGTCATGCCGCGGTGGAACGACCGGGATTCGATCTCGAAATGTGAGGCGGTAGGTGAAGCATCGCTCGACCATGGTGGCGAAGTACGACCAAGTGAGGTCCGACTGAGGTGACGAGTTGGCGATGGGCGATTATCGGGTGATTGCTCTTCCTCCGGAGTCGGTGATCGCATACTGCCTCGTCGACGCCTGTTCATAGGACTCGGTCGGGCAAACCCGCCGAACGGTGAGTAGGATGATGGCGCAAAAGTAGATGTAGGTTTGCGCCCAGCTAATGGGGTCGAGGGCGCAGCATCGATAGAGGTCTTGTTGCGGTGCGATATCGGTCTGGGGATACCTGAAGGCATCGTCTTTTTGGCGAGTAGAGTCTTGTCTACTTGCTCGTCACTCCCAGAATCTGACGAGTCCGATGGGGACTTGACGCGGTCCGAGTGGCGACGATTATGCTTATGAGGCATAGGTGGGGTGGCTTGAGCTTTGTGTAGGGACCCCATAGGCATTGATACCGAATGAGAGAGATTGCTTGGTTGCTTCGGTTCGTATTTGGGGATTATGCTATCGAATTAGCACTGCCTGCATAGCTAGCTCCTGAATAAGTGGTATATACACATACCTTAAGAAACTGAAAATGTCCTTCGAGTCCAGCTCAAGATCAGGACTTTGAGCACACAGTGTGCGTAGGCCTTCGTATTCTGTCGGTTCGAGTATGATTGCATCATTATCAATCTCGTACTTGATCAATACTGCATTGATTAGCGTGAGAAAGATGGGGTGAAGCAGACTTGATTCACCTTCTGGTAGGTCTCCACATCGGATGGAACCTTGACTTCCAATGAGACCGTCTAAGATACGCTGCAGGTCGGCCGTGGACCGCCTATTGGGCGAGGTCATAATAGTATTGTTGGGCTGAGATAGTGAGATGATGTTAGGAGAGGAAGGGAAGTTGTATTGTACATACCATTGCCTCTTTTGATTGTTACATAGGGAGGGTGGGTGTGTGTACTCTGTTGAAACACGGATACCAATTCCACGCGCGTCACAAGATAAATCAACTTACGTAAACGCATGTCACTCGTGAGACGGGAGCATCGGACATTACATTAACACCGACAGAGGTGTGCCACTCGCTTTTGTACGGTAATATACTTCCGTTCTTGATGGTTCTCCGGTTGGTTTGAAGCGAGTGGCTGATGGATGATTCAAGATAGAGATTAGTTGAATACGGCTCAACCATCAACACCACCAACAAAGTAAGTCCACTCGTCAAATCAATCCACCATAACCATCACAGCCAGTCCAGATCATCAGTAAGACCGTTTGAGGGTAGAGGAGTATCAAGGAGGAATCAACAAGGACGGAAACTACAGGCGAGGAAGATACACAGGGGCAATGTCTGCTTCCTGACGACAAATCCGGACTACTCGTCGAACTTGTGATGCCAAGGCTCGCTCGTCTCGGGAGTCCTCTGAGCCTGCGAAGTGGATATGGAATTTGATAGGACGTAGATGGATCGGACTGGGACGGGGTTGTGGATGAGGAGGAATGAAATACTGACAGTCAGATGGCCCGATTCACCGAGTACTCTGTCGTTGGGCGAAAGCTCCCCACGGAGGCGGACCAGAACCCTAAGCTCTAGTGAGTGGACTGGGAAACAACGAAGCGAAGGAGGGAATCTGATAACATAGCCGAATGAGGATCTTTGCGCCAAACGACGTTGTCGCCAAGTCTCGATACTGGTACTACCTCCGACAATTGAAGAAGGTCAAGAAGGCCAGCGGAGAGATTGTCGCTTTGAACGTCGTATGTGGATCTCATGCGTGATGTGGATACAAGCTCACCATTGTTTCTCTCCGACTGCTCGACATCATCCCAATTTGCCATGAATCCTCAACATCCATCAATACCCCCTCATCTACTTTCGACTAACAGATCTCTGAGAAGAAGCCATTGAAGGTCAAGAACTTCGCCATCTGGCTCCGATACGACTCCCGATCCGGTACCCACAACGTATGTCGATACCTTTGCTATGCTTGGATATCACTAATCTTCAGATGGTCAAGGAGTTCCGAGCTCTTTCCCGAGCCGAGGCTGTCGAGTCCATGTACCAGGACATGGCCGCCCGACACCGAGCCCGATTTAGGAATGTCCAGATCCTCCGAGTCGCCGAGGTTGAGAAGAAGGAAGACGTCAGGAGGCCTTACATCAAGCAGCTCCTCGAGCCAGGACTCAAGTTCCCTCTCCCCCACAGACGTACCACATCCAAGAACTGGTTCGCCGCCAACCGACCCGTAAGTCAACTTCATTACCTTCAATGAAGCCAATGCTGATGATCAGGCCACTTGGGCCTAAGCGTTTGTATCATTTGTATGAAAGCATCATACTCTGGTCGGGCTTTGGTAGCGCATGCATTTGTGCACATCAGGATGTTGTTTGTATTGATACACTGGCAGGGACGAAAATCAGTATTCCATACTGACATATGAGGCTCTCGACATGCTCAACACAGGCCAGATCTGGATCGTGAAACGGACGAAGACATGGACATTTCATTCTAACACTACTCTACCGGCATGCTCTACCCTAACCATGTGCACAACACTCCCCACTATCTAAGGGCACACCTTGGTCTCCTTCCAATTATCTCCATCACGAGTCCACTGTGTCCTCCTGTTTGGCTGAACCTTGAGCTCGAGGTATTCGGCACCGTTGGTCTTGATGACGATCAACGCAAAGTGCTCGAACGCGCTATCGATCTCCTTCTGCTTCTCGGGATCGTCCTGGTATCAGTGCCCGTTGACGTTCCCAAAGCTTACCGATTCAGCGGGGATGCTCTCGCTCCATTCTTCTGGCTTCCTGTCGGCCTGGTCCAACGGCGTCCCAGGAGCAGGTCTGGCGAAGCCAGCCCGTAGATGCCCGCTTACATCCTTCCATAGTCTAGCCCTCTCCTTTTCCCAGTATTCGGGACTAGCCTCGTCTCCAACAGGACCAAGCTCTTTCAACTTCTTCTCGATTGCCTCGGCAGACTCCACTTTGGGGGACGGAATCGTGATACCTTGGCCTGCGAATCGGAATTGCACATTTGTAGCTTCGATCCACCAAGCTACTTCCAGGTCTTTGTGAGCAGCGAGGTGGTTGGGCTTCTGCATCCTCGTATCGGTGGTCGTGATAAGGAAGTGCGATGATGGCGAGACTTGATGTCAACAGCAGTCAGTACTCAGTAAAGAAAGACTCACTGCCTCGGTGTATGACATAGCGGACCTTGGGTTTACTGTCTGGTGTCAAGGTTGATAGTGCGTAACCTGTCGTTAGGCTCAGCACCTCGTTCTGTGTGGAGGGTGATACTCACTGACGCTCTTTGGGTTCTCCTTGAGTTGACCCTCGAGGGCAGAGATCCATGCTGGATTGGGCATCATTTTCCTGAGAGTGCGAGTGAAGAACAGTGTAGTGTGAGTGGGTGGGTGAAGTAGTAGATGTCAGTAGTGATGTTGTAGGATGGTCAAGTAGAGGCCGACGATCGAAGTGGAGGTTTAAATCTACGTCATCTCTTCCGCCCACCCATGTGACTGGGCATCTCTCCTCACATGATCACCAACGTGTGATCTCGGAAAGCTGACCCATTGTATACATGCTCAAATGCTGACTGATAAGTATGATCAGGCGAAGAGAGCCTGGTACTGGAGGGAAGGAGTGATGCGCACATGAGACGCGTGCTGATAGCGACACAACTAAATCTAATCTACGCAGCGATGGAGCACAGGTCAGGTACTCAATCTCGCTCACAATGCTTATTGATTGGATAGAAGCTGTGAATTGATGAGAGAGTAAATATCCCGACATCAGGTGGCACCCGGAAGCAGTATAGTGACCTTGACCATCCGAGATTGACCCCATGCCTTCAATCCGTTTCAAGAGAAATCTGGACTGCAAATCTTGAAAAGCCAGGAAGGTAACCAAGGTATAGAGATGAGCCAGTCTAACGTCTGGGTATGACGAAACGAACAGATTCGAGCAAACCGTCGTCAATCGTCAATTGAATGAAGACCAGTCAACGACTTCGACTTCTCGACCTTCACCAATAGTCGACCTGATGTAGCTGCCACGGACGCAATAGTACTGAAGGTCGGGGATCAGATCCGATAATGCATCGCTCATGTCAAGAAGCTTACAGAGCGCATTTTGCAGTCCGCCGGCCCACGCGACCATGTCAGTCTGACTGGATTATAAAATGACCTTGTCGGAGATGATGAAGCCGAGATGAAAATTGACGATACGCCAAGGCCGCTGAATTCCCTTGCCACTTCTCGTCATGTCGTCCGTATCTCTGTATCTCTCGAAGAGCCCCGCGGGCACAGTGCATGAAACGAGACTACGTGATAACCGTCGCCGCGGGTTGCCGTACACAGTCGGAGTTCCATTGTTCTACTTCTTCCGGTCAGCAGCCAGACCATCATACTTCCTGTAACCTTCTTACTAGTCAGTACAGCTGAGCGTCCAAGACGAAAGGCATCGTGTTGCGACCGATCGTCATTCCTGTGATGTTGGCAGATCGCCAAGACCGCTTCGCCCTGGTGTTTTCCAACACGGTATCGTTCATTCACCCTGTGCTTCGTGGAGATCAGCATGTCGTGAAGGACCTCTACAAGGTGAAGCTGAACAGATGCGAGTCAAGAAGGCTCAGAATTAGCACCGGTCACTTCAAGGCGTCATCGAATCGGTCCGACAGCGTCACTAGCCCTTTTAAGAGTTGAGTTCATACTCAAGATCGATGCTCTCACCTGATCATGGAGTAAGACGGCGCAATGCGCTCTCAGCGTCAGCTGTGAAAAAGATTACTGGCTCTTTTCGGAAAGCTGCATAAGACTATAGCTCCTCAGACTAACTTGGCAACGCTCGTATTGACAAATGTGTCAACCTGCAGTCCATCTTGTTCTTCGACGACTCCAGCCTTTGCTAGTATACTGTCATCAGCTCCAATTGTGTTACGTGAACTCACTCTAAGGTCTCCTTGATGACCTTCTCCTCCACTTCCGCTAGATTCTCCTCCCATTTGACCGTCCTCAGCCATTCCTCCACATCTGAGCGCTGATGCCCAAAGTATTCGACAACGAAATCGACATCCTCCTTCTCCCGCGCCTCCGCTGAGTTGAAGCGGCGTACGTATGGCTGTAATTCAGCCAAGAAGGTCTTGATCTGGGAAACGTCGGCAGTGTGAGCAGCGGCTATACTCCAACATGGCCATGGTGCTGATGTCAGCGCTCGCATCAGTTCGGAGGCGTACTGTAGACTGAGCCGATAAACCGGACTTCGCCTGAGTCAACGAATGGTTTCGTCGTAAACCACTCCCATAGGAATGCTGAAGCTACCTGTCAGCGTAGTCACCAACAGCACATACTTTCACCAGAATTGACAGAATCGCGTAACGGTTTGAATTGCCCATTGACTATCATCAGTTCGTGCTCTCGAAAGCTGCCGTACCTTTGAACTTGGGCTGTCCGGACCACTTTTCGTTCATACTCAGCACACTAGCCATGACTTGGGATCCACTCCCTAATCTTGAGATTCCGAATGTGCTCCCCTCGAGATCGGCAACAGAATTGTGAGCCGAGTCCTTGCCAGTGATGACCGCCCTGAATCGTCAGGCTTGCCTCGCCATGTCGCCTCACCATCTAAGTGGACTGGAGATGTATCGGCCGACCAACTTGTAAGCCGTTTGACCATTTGCAAGTCCGGCAATCAATGCATCAGTCAAAGCTGAAGTCAGCAGGGGTGCCGCAAATGCACGCACCGATACAAAGATCAATCTCTCCGTCACGCAGCTTGACTTGCATTTCGCCCGTTCCACCTGGACATTCTACTAGTTCGAATGTAGATCCCGCATCCTTCTCCGCTAGCTGTAGTAGAGGCGACAAGAAGTGTTCTCTGTGCCAGCCTACTCTTAGCTTCTGCGACATGGTGCGATATGGTGCGATGTTGAAGAAGAGAGATATCGCAAAGTGGAGGTGGAGGCGGGGGTGATGTTATGTCAATGTGGGTGGATGCTATATAGGCTCGCGAATGAATAGAAAGGCGCACGAATCAAGAAAACCACGCAATGCCACGTGTAGAAACCCATGGGATAGTCAAACAAGGGTCAGCAGTCAGGGGTTTGCAAGGGGCGCGTGTTGTTTACTTTTCTACAAGTGTGATAGTGTGCCGAAACAGGTTTTACCCGACTACTAAGACAAGGGGTGACTCTACTGACGGGACGCGCCTAGCACATTGAGCACAGGAAAGAGGAGGGGCAGAGAGGGCAAAGAAGAGAGCAGTGCAAGACAACACTCTCGCTTTGACAATGCACTAATCTTAATCAAACCTGAAACGCAAACAATACCAAGCCAATTAGACTTCCTTTGAGTATACCCCTATTCACTCCTTCTTGTTCCTATACACAACACGCTTGGACCATCCATCACTTCTCTTCATACACCGCTTATTGTGTATTGTATACGCTTCTCTTCTCTTTGTCATTTGTACTCCATCAACGACAAAGGTCAATCAACGACTACAGTAAACAACAATCAATCACACTCCTTCCCAACACCACTAGTCACTCGTTATTATCGACACTCCACAACCCGACAAACTCGTCAATCGCATCACAATCGCTCCACTTCAACTTTCAATCACCGTAAAACACATTCGAAATGCTCGCCAACGGTCTTACCTTCCTCACCGCCCTTCTCCCCCTTCTTAGCGTCGCAGACGCTGCTCACGCCGCTCCCCGACAGCACAGACGACATCACAGTCTCGCCGCCCGGGACCAAGCATCCCCTCGAGGTATCGCGCAGGTCGCGCCTCGAGCTAACGCTGGTCATTCCGAAGCCAAGAGGACCATCAAGCGTGCGGTCAAGAAGAGGGGTGCTCAGCAACAATGTCGGGTCAGAGGCTCTACTCCGCCCACACCTTCGTCCGCTGCCGCCAGCGCCGTTTCTAGCGTCGCGGCCGACAGCGCCGTTCCATCTCCCGCCGCTTCTTCTTCTGCCGCTCCTGCGGAAACCCCTTCAATCCCCAATCAGAACGCTTGGGCAGACCAAGTGAGTGTCCGGCTATCCTTTGTGTACCTTTGCTGACTGTAGTCTGCTCAATCGTCTGCTGCCCCGGCTCCTGCCGCTCCATCCCCATCTCCATCGCCGTGGGTAGCTCCCGCCCCGGCCCCTGCTCCATCTCAATCTTCCGGTGGAGGTCTCATTGGTGGCATCATCTCCGTCTCTGACGGGTAAGTCAATCAGCAGTATCCTTTCGATGCCGTTCTAATTATCATAGTACCTGTGGAAACAGCAACGCTTCCCCTGACAGCCCCAACGGTGCCGAGGAATGGCTCAACTGTGGTCTCACCAGCGGTGGTTGGTCCCCTCCCCATCTCGGTCTTGGGGATCTCGTCACCGAGTCGCTTCACGCCGACGGAGTCTTTGCCCCTTGTGCACCCTACTTCTGGGCCTTTGAGCAGCACGGAGCTGCTAACGGCAGTATGTCTTTTCTCACATCCTGGAAGGCTCGCGCTGATCTTTAGTCCCCCCTATCCTTCTCGCCTCCTTCTCCATGCAGGAGTCTACCTGTAACCCTAGCGCTACCGGTGGAAACGGTGAAGCTGGTCTCATGCAACTTGCATCCATGAACTGTGCTGGCGCTCCCGGTGGAAAGTGAGTGTTTTTCCAGTGCTCTCCCTCTTCATCCACTGACGATCAGCTGTTACGACATCGACTTCAACGTTGGAGCCGCTGCTCGACTATTCAAGGGATACGTCGACGCTGCTGGTGGAAACGTTCTCGTCGCTTCCGGTCAATACAACGGATGGAGGGTGGGTATGACCTCCGACGATGCTCAGGCCGCCAAGTGGCAGGGCAACTGTCACGCTCAAAACAACCTCGACTACCTCCACCAGCTATTCAACGGATGGTGTCAAGGCAAATCCGCCTACAACATGGGAACCTGGTGTAAGTCGGTCTGTACTTTACCGAGACACTTGCTGATCAATAGTCAACTTGGCCGGATGTTAAACTTAGCCTGGATCTTCATTTACGACTTGATGAAAAGAACATTGAATCTGTATATTATATATTCGACTCGCTGTAGCGTTGCACGCGTAGGCTGGGGGTCTGCATTGCATGCATATCTTCCTATTGGCTACGGCCTCTCCCACTTCGTCTTGTCTGGCCATCTATTTTGGAACCAATCCGTCATGACCTGCTTGGTTTCGTGACCATCTCGCTCAATATTGTCGTTCAGCCCGAGCATTGCTGCCTCTGGGTCTAGAGCACTCAGAGCACGAGCTGCGTGTTCAGGATTGTTGATCATGTGGAACTCGGTCTTCGATTGACCTGCTGTCAGCGCACTATACGGAAGACTATTCACCAGAGACGTAGAGGTAGCGTGTCAAAAGCCTGACAGCATATTGCCGAAGATTGACGCGACCTGTGTTCTCGGTCTCTCCGATGACATTCTGCAGTGTAAAGTCGGCAGCTTGCCATGTGTCCGTTATAGGGAGCACCGGTGTCATGTGAACTCGTTTGGAGATTGCTTGATTGTTGAAGGTGGATTGACGGTCCGGCACGAAGGCTGACAGTCCCGAGGGTCCCGAAGCAGTAACGAGAGCCATGATCACTATCGATCAGCGCCCATACGACCCAGAGTCAGCGACTGACAGCAATCTCCGCAGTCTGGGTGCTCGAACGTGATGCGCTTGAAAGTGTCTGCTGCCGATACCGAGGTTCGATGCGTCCAGAAGGCACCAAAGCACTTCTCGAGGTCCAATTCGCACTTGTCGATATTCGGTGGCATTCCGGGTCGAGGTATAGATGAAAGATGACCGTCCATGGAGCCTTTCATCAGCGGAGTCTATGTCACAAACCCGATGTATTGCTCACTGAACATCATCTCGGTCGCCTTAGGTGTCTCCAGACCCACCTTAGTGAAGGTCTCTCGCATGTCGGCTAGAGTTGATCGCTCTCCTCGAATCACTCCCACGCGCCCTGCATCCTCTGGTCCTAGTGTCTTGGCGAGTTTAGCTCTTGCACGAGGGCCGAGCAACTCATTGTTATCGCTGGTGCCCAAATTTGCCACGATATACGTCCAGAGTAATGCCTCTCGCCAGCGCTCGACCTGTCATCAGTTTAGCCCCTCATGGTCATGACTCACTCGCAATGAAGTCAGCAACCATTGTAGCTGGATATCGCCTGATCCCTTGGTGCTTTCCCGGAATCGACGTTGAGTACTGTTAAAGAGGTGATCCTCAAACATCAATCCTGCCTCATGATGTAAACCCCGGGTAACGACTTTTGGAACATGAGGTAGATAGGGTCGGAGCCGTTTTGGAAACCTCTTGGACAAGAGATAGTTGGCATGCCAGAGGCCACCAGTCTCACCGGCATCATTCAGGTTGCGAGGGTCCAGTATTGGCCGAACTTGCTGATAGAACTGAAATCAGCGTTCATCCAGAACTGACAGGCGCAGCTCACTCCTTCGTCAAAGCGAATGACCGTTCCGTATAGCGAGGAATAGAAGTCTGTAGTAGCATGCGGTCGTAGTAGAAAAAAGTCGTCGTTAAAGGAGAGAAACACTTCATGCTGTTGTCAGCTATGATCTCGCTCAAACCCACCAAGCCTGGCAGCCAGCCAAATCTGCTCTCAATGACTTTCGAGTTAAACGTCGGCAGTGCCTTCTTCTTCCAGACCGCCTCCTTGTCGTTGTCTTCTGATCTGTGAAAGGGGAGATGAAAGATCTCATGATGGGTCGCGAGCTGGAACCGGGGTATCTCCGGGCTACAGCCAACCTTCCCAAAATCGAGCCATGAAGGAGTCTGAGCCGTCCTCAAGCGTTTGTCGTGATAGCTGTAGTCGAGAGCCGAATCAAGCGAGTAATCCGCAACGACGAGGTGAGCCGTGTCGACACTGGATGGCAGGGCAGACATGACGGATCTCATCGAGTACTGCAGTTCATTCTGCTCCCTGTCATCAGCGACGCAACTACGGTCGACTTGCCTAAAATGAAATCCTGGTGAGAAAATGCCCTCTTCTCTTGACGCCTGCAGCATTTCCTGCTTCCATCTAGGGTCTGATCCGTTGACCCATGACCACACTACGTCCAATCGAGATCCTAAATCTGCTGAGTTGCAAGCGGTCCGCCCCGACACGATCCATTCTTCTAGACAGTCGAGGGGTACCTCAGAATCCGGTGCCAGGACGGGGAATGGTGATGAAGGTGGGCCAAGCGGTATGTATGATCTATAAAGAGGGTCGGTCGAGTCCTCGAAATCGTTTCGACGAGGGGTACAATGAGACTGTGGTCTTATCGTGCCTTTGGTGTACTTCTTCGTCCATGAACGCGATATGAGGAAACCTGTCAAGACGCTCAGAAATACGATTTTGCAGCCGAAGAGGATCGTTTGCTTCCTTCGTATGTACCAACGTCGTGCTGATCTCTCGAATCGAGTCTTGCCTGGAGCGCCGACATTGGAGCGGCTGCTTGTGCGCCGGGGCATATCAGAGTACAAACGCAAGACAAATGCCAAGCAATTGCATCACAGTATTATACAACGTCTATTTCGGAAGCGCTCTTGAATCCCCTCTCCACCAGCTCCACCTTTCGGTTTTCCGCCCATTCCCGCTCTTGCTGCTTCGTGTATAGCTTCCTGCACACCCCTATTATGCTTTGCTGAACATTCTATCCCGTTAGGATGCTCGATGGTACAGACCTACCCAAGTAACGCGTCGCTCGAATGGCTCGTGCGACTGAGAGTCCTTCCTCATAGCTGACTGGATGTAGGCCCCTGCGATACAGCTTTTCCTTGACATTCGGCTCTTCTCTGAGATCACACTTGAGAGCTGACATCAGCACCGCCCAATAGGAATTCTACTCACCAACGAGGACCACCTTGACGCCAGCGCAGTATTCATTGACCTCGCCAATCCACTGATTGTCAGCGCACATTTTATGCGCAGCGTACCTTCTCCCTTGTGTTCTCCAGCGATTCCGGCGAATCAACCTAGCGTCAAACCTCGTCTTGTTGAGGACCTACTGAGAAGCAAATCATGACCACATGGGTGTCTGCGTACGAAAGGGATCTTAGCCTGTCGAAATCTTCTTGACCTACTGTTCAGCTCTCACACCAGTCTCTGACTCACCAGCTGTATCCCACAAACTCAGCTCCATCAACGTCCCGTCCACCTCTACCATCTCGACATAGTTCTCGAACACTGATCGTCAATGCTGTCGGGTAGCAAAACTCACCCGTTGGTTCACTGCACATCAGTCTTGGCTCGAGAATTTAGAATACGACTCACTAGGTAGTCGGAAAATATCCTGGCTCATTAGCACTAGCGCCTCGACCGAGATTCAGCCTCACCCTTAGCAAAGACAGTCAACAGCGAAGTCTGATATCAACGCGGTCCCGCGAAGCTAGACTGACCTTGCCACAAGCGCCATCACCTAAAACAACCAGCTTTCGCGGGATCTGAACATGAGCTGAAGTCCGGGGATCAGTCTCACCGGTCGGTCAGGCATTTCAGATACGATTCAGCGCAGCGTTGCAGGCTGGATCGTTTGATTCTTGTGCTCGAGGGGCTATGCCCCTTGTATCGGAGGTTCAGATATAGTTGTACGGTGGGAGTGCAGGGAGTTGCCTATCAACACACGATTGATTCCGCACAACCCCCCGCCCTTGTTCCTTCTACCCGGTCCTACTGTACATCTATCATACCTATCCGCTCTACTACATCATGCCCAACCCAACCTATGTGTCAACGTCGGGTACACTTACTCAACAGCCACTGACCACTCGACTGGCCAATTGGGCTACCGGGCCCGTCGAGATCGCATATCTCTTCTTCGAGACACTCATGAGCGTGAGTGACCCCTTGAACTGTGGCTCTCTGACATGGTCAGCCTATTCTCAACCCGGCATCATGGAACGATCCCTCTGCTGGCCGCAAGCCTTCTAATCCGGCACCAAAATCTGGGGGGTCTGGCGGAGGCGGCGGTGGTGGGGACGGAAACGGGAGAGGTGGTGGTGGTGGAGGAGGGGGCAACGGGCGTGGAGGCGGCGGAGGCGGCGGATTCATGAGCATGGGAGATATGCGTGGAGGGGGCAGTGAGTCATATTGCACATGTGCAGAGAGGAACGCTGACGACCGCAGCTGTCGACGGCTGTCGAGCGACGTGCGGGTGAAGGCAAACGAGATCGATGTTCTTTGTATTCATAAGAAGTTGTAGCAGTGTTATGTAGCATGCATCAAGCACACATCACTGCCCTAGTACTAACGACTACTAGGTAAAGCAAGCAAAGGAATAATTTATGTGCAGATGAAAAAGGTGTCGAGGGACATCGAAGAGTGTTCTATATGGTAATCCATCAAGGATTACTCTAAGCCCTGAAGGGACCAGATCGTCGTCGTCGGAAGGTGGAGTCGGCGGCAGTGACAGTGACACCAGCCTCCTCGGCGCTGGCGACAGGAGTGGCATCGGTAGCGGAGGCCGAGATCTCTTCGGATGGAGCAGCGACTTCGGAAGCGACCACGATCTCGGCGGAAGATGAAGCGGAGGGCTCCGAAGATGCCTCCTGGACAGAGGCGGAGGCGGAGGCAGAGGAGACTTCGACAGAGGCAGACTCGGTCGCAGATTCGACAGAAGCAGAAGCTGACTCGGACGCAGACGAAACTTCGGATTCGGCGGCGCTAGCGGAAGATGATTCGCTGGCGCTGATGCCGGACGCGGATGCGGAAGGTGCTTCAGAAGAAGCCGACATAGTGGCAGAAGGCTCGCTTGACTCGTCTTCCTCTTCTTCATCACAGTCCTCCTCGTCGTCGTCGGCAATGGGGCCGGTGGTGGAAGCAGAATCGGCGGCGGAGCTGGATTGGGCAGGGGAAGAGGCGGCGGGTGTGGCCGAGGTCTCCTCTTCTTCATCACAATAAGGCTATCATAGTCAGTCCAGATGACAACGCAAAGGTGTGCGATTACTCACCAGGTCCTCCTCGTCATCGTAGCTATCACTGTCGGATGAAGGGGTGCTGCTACCGCTACCTGAAGAGCCGGCATCAGAGCCTGAGGTCGAGTCCGAGATTGAATCGGAGCCGCTTGGCTCATAGCCGGACCCAGAGCTGGAAAGAACAACCGAAGCAGCTGGGGAGGGGGCAGAGGCGGGGGCAGGAGCAGTGTCGGCACCGCCGCTGGCGACTTGTGTAGCCTGGCCGGCCTGGGCAGTCACTGTGACAGTGACGTAGACTGTGGAAGCCTAAATGCGTCAGCCACTATATGCGAGCGGGGTATCGACTTACACCATCACATTGTTCTCCTAGGGTGGCAGATGGTGCAGGGTTGGTCGCGGGCGAAGCGTCACCGGCGGCATCCGCTCCAGTGGAGTCATCAGAGCCGCTAGCGGCACCAGAAGCGGAAGGAGTTCCGGCGTTCAAGGCGACGGCGCCTGAAGGAGCGGCGGATGATGGCATGGCGGCACTGGCAGAAGTAGCGTCTACCTCTTCCTCGTACTCCTCCCATTCCTCTTCACATTCCTCCTCGGTCTCGGGAGCAGCGGTCGATTGACCATCGGCGACAGAGGTGGCGGAGGGAACGTCAGGTGAATCAGGCGAGTCAGGCGAATCAGGCGAATCGGGCGAATCAGCATCGTCTGCGTCATCGGCGGAGTCCTCATCGTCGCAGTCTTCAACATCGTCAACGGTGGTGGAGTTGCCATTTGCCGAGTCCTCGATCGTGGTGGAGTTGTCATATGTATCAATAGTAGTCGAGTTGTCGACGGACCCGGCGTCGATGACGGTAGAGTTGAGGTCGGTCGAGGTCTCTTCACCTGCAAGAGTCTCGTTGGTAGCGCTGGTCTCGTTGCTGGCCAAAGTCTCGTTCACAGCGTAATCGTCTCGCCTGTAAAAAGGCAAGTCCCTCTTGGCGACGCCAGTAGCCTCGGCTCGAGACGCGACAGTCTGAACTCGGTAGGCATTGACAGGAAGAGAGAGTGAAAGGAGAGCGGCGTAAGCCACGGATGTAGTGATCGTAAACTTCATTGTGTGATCGTCAAATTGATTGGCGTTTGTCTAGTTGTGGGTTCGGTTGTGAATGAGCGTCGTGTAGTGATAAATGATCGTGAAAGACTCGATGCCAGACCGAGAATGTGATAGAGACGCTGTGAGGTGATGAGTGATGTTGAACGACAAAGCGGAGGGGACAAGAAAGGCCGACGTACTAAATACAATGCAGAGGACCGAGCTCTAAAGGAGATGATGTGTTTGACAAAGGACTCCTTTCGTGTTTGAGGGATTGTTCAACTAGGGAGAGACAGAAAGGGGTCCTTGCGTTATTGTTCAAGCCCGAGCAAGGCATACCACCCGAGCTCATGTAGTTATGATATACGCGCATTGTTCTTGTCTTGGCCTTGTTTCGTGTTTCGCGTTTCGCGTCGTAACGTGATTGTACATGGTGACCAAGGGGAAATGTCAGAGGAACGCGTCCTTTTGTCGGTTCAGGGCTAGCACCGCCATGAACAAAGCAATATTGCTTCCGCGACGCGCTCATGGAATGGTGGCTTTGCGTCAGCTGTCATCTCCGCTCGGGGAGCTAGGCAGTGCGCCAATCGATCCCAGCAGCTATATGGATGAGACAATTCATACGGCTCTTGCATCATGTGGTCTTGAGAGTGGATGGTATAAGGACGGCACTGAAAATAGGTGAAGACGACATGCAGGCTACATGCTAGACACGCATTTGACGTTCAAATCACGCGACGGGTCAGACTTTTCATCGGTTTCATGGCGCAGTCGGTAGCGCGTTTGCTTAACAATATCTGGATTGTTAGGCCGCAAAAGGTCCGCGGTTCGAGCCCGCGTGAAATCATTCTTTTGGTCCAAAGACTATGTCAATTTTCTTTTTCACCTCATCCTATTACAAATGTCTACTAGGTCATTGCAGCATCCATTCTTGGCGTTGTCATTGTCAGCAATTGTATTCTTCAGCTTGTGCTCTGTTCACCTATTATCTGCATTTGATGTGACCAGCTGTGTTGCCATACTTTCCTGTCAGACTATCAGACTATTTATGGAACTGTCCTGGTGTTACAGAACTGTCCTAGCGTAGGTTGGTGGAGACAAATTGAAGTTCATGTTTGTAAGTCAAAGGAGACTTATGTCATGGCGGTTATGACGTCATACCTACTTTCCACGCAACATTGACTTTCCACGCAACTTCAACTTACCACGCGCCTTTGACTTTGCTCATTTAAACAACACATCACTTCTACTTTGTTCATCTATTCCCTTTCTCTAAGTATCCTTTCTCAGTTTGAATAGAAGTTGAACCAACTTGAAGGAATTAGTACTGGAAGTATATAGTAGCTAGTTCGAATTCTAAGAGCTCCTTAGAATTCTCGTATCTAAAGTCAACCATTGTAATCTATTCTAAATCTAAACTTGCATCTATTCCTTCTACGGTACTCTCTTAGCTATCACTTCAATACCTATTAGAATCTAATCTACTTCTACCTATCTACCAATTCGAACTCTCTCTTCAAACTCTCTCTTCGAATTCAAATTCAAATTCGAGTTTGAGTTTGAATTCGAATTCAAACTAATCTAATCCAAGTCCAACTTTGAGAACTCGACTCGGGGTAATCTCAAGGTTATAAGGATCCGATACTGTAGACGGTCAGAGCACTGTGACACGTACACTCAAGCACATCACCTTCAGTCAAGTTCTAGATGCTGATGCTGAGGATTGACACAGAATCAACAGGTGGTTTGGCTTCCTCATCCAACATTGTTGCCTCTTTACCCGCTTTGCTTTGAAACCCACTGTCTCCTGACCCGGCTGAAATTTGGAAACACCTCAAATGAGCTTATATTCCGCTGCTGTAGGAGTTTGACAAGCCGCTCTGGGTCAAGAGCTATACAGAACCACGGTACAAGATGGGCAGAATCCTCTGGAGGTTATATCTTGCTTGCAATCAGCACATTCCCAACTGGTAGTTGGAAGAGAGTCAATATCTGATTCTGTTATAACCCTGCTTATTAATATTAAACCTCAGCAAGACACATCATCTGTCATCAGAGAATTGCGGACAGATAATAGGGAATCATGGGTGGACAACAGAGAATCACGGGCGGATAACAGAGAATATTGGAGAGGCACACAAGACTCTCAGAGGAGTACGCTTATCAAACAGAGATTCTTGGAGAGGCACACAAGAACCTCAGCTGAGTACGCTAGACACGTGATACTCACTTATTTGAATTGTCTTGCTTATAGAACCATACAAACCCAGCCAAATGGCATTGTAGGATCCTTTCCCAAGGATCAAATATATCATCATTGCACCTATACTTCTTCAGACCCAAGTGATCAATCCTTACAGGACAGATCACCGCCAGTCCCATAGACCTGCTTGCCAGATCCTTCCTAGCTAGTCCATACATCACTCCTTCTGAGACCTTGTGTGCACATACCGTTGACCTACGTCAAGTACCACGAGTCATCCTTGACCGTCTTGACGCAAGCACACGTAAACCTTCACCTTCTACTCCGTCTCTGATAGTCTGACAGGGACAGGTTGCAACAGATTCCCAGCTTGCCTATGCCATGACCCTTGCTGTACCCACCCAACTCCTGGATAACTCAGAAACAAGCTCTCTGGATGGAACAACACTTGTCAAGTGAGAAGGTTGCTTCTGCAATCCTTGCAGAATGGCAAAGGAGAGAAATGGATAGCAAGGAAGGAACTGCGTGGTTTGTACAGCCGCAACAGCAACAACAGCGGCAGCAAGGAGTTGGAGAGATCTTGTGTGACAATCACAAATCTGGGACTGTCACAATGCTAAAACCTAGACCGTAGCTTGAGCATCATGCAGCCTTTACCACTGCACTATAAAAAGGTCACAATAGACCAGACAGCCCAAAGTCTGGTCTCAGTCTACATATAGGCCAAGAAGTTGGTTGGCAACTGCACTTCAATATAGTTTAGTGACAGGGACACTGTCACGGAATTATACTGGAGTTCACATATCTTTGCCAACATTTGTTGATATACCACCAAGTACCAAGTAATGAAACGCCAGCATAGTACGACAATGGAATTGTCAAGCTCTCATTCACTACTTCCACTTCTGGCCAATCTTGACTAAGTTTGCCAAAGTTCAGACGAGTTCCTCCAGTTGCGGCCAGTACATTTATCTATATTGTTCTTGGCTTAATCACTACCAACTGCGGCCATCTTATTACGCCTCATACCTCTTGCGGTCACAACAGTAAGACACAATGTTTCAGAAGGAAGGATGGACGTATGGGTTCAAGGAAACTGGACGCGTGATGCTGAAGTAAAGCTTAGTATAAGAACTGTTGCCAAGATTTATTGAATCCTCAGCAATCTCTGATTGTTGTCAACCGTGGTCACCGTTATTAGTTAAGTCATAGTATCCGTAGTACCCTACACAATCATTATTGTTCAACCATCCTTATTCGGTCTTTGTTTACACCTAGCACACTACCTTGACCAAAACTTGAGCTAGCGGCAATTCAACGCTCTTAGCTTACTCTCGCCAAAGTTTGACTAAGTTAGTACAAGTCCCTACAGGATAGTCTAATCTGAACCACGTTATCTCAAGTTGGACGTCTACCTACATCGTTGGTCAAAGTAGCCCAGTGACAGCGTTACTCCATGACATGTGGACTACACCTATCAATCAAAGGGAGGATCTTACACAACACATGGCACGGATTAAAAGTGCCCACGCGCAGATCAATGGGGTTGGGGAAAACTTGTTTGCAATCAAGTTGAAACGCTCAAACTAGGCTCTGTCAACTCTGATGGTGTACTAATGGTCAGAGGACCTGACAAGAACTCAGTCCTGGTTGGCAAATCATTCAGCGGTCGGTGGGAGTTCAGCAACAAGTCCGTCACCTTCTACAGCCGCAATGAAGCCCTTATGACCGCTCAACTTGTCAATGGATCATACACAATCAAGGCAAGCAATTTGCAAGAGATTACAGTGCTAGCAAACGCTGACAACAAAGCTATCAACCCCCTGTCAGACTGACACCATCAATCGGGACATTTAAACGTCAAATTTGTGATGGATTTGTCAAGGAATGGCCGGAGCATGGACTTTGTCAAGTTACAGCAGAAGATGTGAATGATTTCCGGTGTGAGGCTTGTATAAGGGGAGAGGCAAGAGACTATAAGCTCTACCAACCGAAATAAGACAATCTCAACCTCTGACAATTGTGCACATTGATATTTGGGGTCCTGCAACAGTCAGATTGCTTGGAGGAGCGGCTTACTTCCTTACATGCTATGATGACTTCACCAGAAAAGTTTGTTTACTCTTTCTGAAGCAAAAGGCTGAAGCCTTGGCCGGAATACAACAATACATCGCTACTGTTGAGAGGCAAACAAGTTGTAGAGTCAAAATCATCAGATCTGATAGTGGGAGGGAATCTACATCCGACACCTGGTCACGATACATGAAGAACAACGGTATTGAACACCATCTTACACCTTCAGACTCTCATGCGCAAAATGGAAGAGTGGATCGAGTCCATTTGACAGTATTGAATGGTTTGAGAACAATACTTTGCCAGACTGGATTTGGACCGGGATTCCCGGCAGAAGCAGCTTCCTATATTGCTTATACTCACAATTGAGCTCCCTGCGGCGCTCTGATACAGATACCAGACGATCTATGGCAAAATCACAAGACTGAAATCGATCGGCTCCAACCATTTGACTGCAAAGTGTTTGACCGCAATTATAACAATACCGGCCAACTTTGAACACGATACAGCAAAGTCAGGCTCATGGGATACGTCGAGGGCACACACAACTACCAAGCATGGGATCCTATAAAGCGCCATATTGTTAAACTTCGGGATGTAGTCTTTGTCAACAACCCAGAAACTCTGGATTTGACGCAACCACCCAAACTACTCGAGTTGCAGGAGGTTCAACAGGAATCCATTGATTTCGAGTCTGCCAAAAAGCGTAAAACTCCAACAGCAACGTCAGGTAGTCCCAGCCAGCTCAGACATCGTTTGCCAGCAGTGAATGACTTGAATACAGTTTAAGACATTTCTGGGACAGACTCAGAGTCAAACAATGACTATAATTCCAATTCAAGCGATGATCCACTACTGCTCAGACCTGGACAAGCCAATATAGCAACAGTAGTGCCAGAAACGGTGAAACAAGCCAGATATTCCGGTGATTGGAATCAGTGGGAGCTTGCAATGCAAGCAGAATTGGCAAAGATGGACGAATACAACGTTTGGACTGTTGCCAATGGTAATGCAGTCCCAGATATCAGAACTGTTGGTGCTAAGTGAAGAGAGATTGACTGATAGATACATATAAAGACGAAGTACAAGAGAGAGATCTAGCTATAACGAGAACAAGGTGAAAGCGGTGCTAAAAGGAGGCAATATATGAACCACTACCCCTTGATCACCAAGTGAAGTCGCCACATTCTCACAAGTGGGTCTATACTCGAAAGATTGATGACGAGACTGGCAAAACATCAAAATAGAAAGCTAGATGTGTAGCAAAAGGCTACAGTCGAATAGAAAGAGTGGATTTCAATGCGCTCTTTGCAGCAGTTGCCCACAAAGACACCATTTGACTCTTCTAGCTGATGTCAACTACTACAACTGGGAGATGGACCAAGTTGATATTGTGGCCGCATTCTTGAATGGAGATCTTAAAGAGACATTCTATATGGAACCTCCAGAGGGATCGGATATCCAAACCACAGGGTACTTCGTTTAAGCAAAGCTCCACATGGTTTGAAGCAATCACCTCAATGTTCCAACAAATCATTGGACAAATGGCTTCAAGATCAAGGCTTCAAAGCAACAAACAGCGATTCCTGCATATACCATTGTTCAATCAACAACAAGACCATCCTCATTTTGCTTCATGTGGATGATCAATTGATGCAAGCAACAATAGACCTCATCTTAATGATTCGAAACAACAATTGAATGCTGCATTAGATTGAATGCAGCGACTCTGGAGCTGCAGACTATTTCCTAGGTTTCAATATCACCCGAGATAGGTCTAGCAAGGTGTTAGAGCTCGGACAGCAACACTATGTGGACAAAGTCCTGGCAAAATTTGATATGGCAGACTGTAATTCAGTCACAACACCGCTTCCATTGGGCTTTAGACCAATACCAGCCACAGACAACAAATTTAACGGTACCAAAGATTTGCCATATGCTCAATTGGTTGTATCTATCCTTTGTCTGACAACAATGCCTCAACCTGATTTAGCATATGCTGCCAACACCCTCTCTCTGTCGAAATAATGCCTCTATTGCCACTGCCACTTCTTGTAACCCCTCATAACTCCGTTTATAG
>Ga0265780_10002784_pt1 | contig 23473 bp, 17 predicted proteins | sample P1T30metagenome_FD_192432 | JGI IMG/M metagenome (GOLD analysis project Ga0265780, IMG submission 192432) | Plant litter microbial communities from East Loma Ridge, Irvine, California - P1 T30 | ecosystem: Environmental > Terrestrial > Plant litter > Unclassified | place: USA: California... | reverse complement strand
GCCCGCCGTTTCTCCCGTTTCTTCCGATACCGATGGGGTCTGCGCCGCATGCGCCGCCTGCGCCATATGGCAGTCGATCGATTGCCGCACGACGCCGGCGCCGTTGTTCGGGTGGACGGTGAAATCCTGGTCGCCGTGGAAGACGATGACGGGGGGACTGGACGCCGGTCCGGCCAGCGCCGGCGCGGCTGCGCCATCGCGCATGACCTGCGCCGCGGCATACTGATCGGTGGCACTGCCGTGCGCCAGGCCGGAGTGGCAGCCGACGGCGGCGAACAGTTCGGGATAGGTCCTGCCGACGATGACCGCCATCGCGCCGCCCGCGGACAGGCCGCCGACGTACACGCGGCTGCGGTCGACCGCGTAGTCGGCCATCAGCTGCTGCGCGAGCCCGGCGATCAGGGCCGGTTCGCCGCGGCCGCGATGGTGGTGGGCCTGGTCGAACCAGTTCCAGCACCTGCTCCAGTTGGCTTCCGTCGATTGTTCAGGATAGGCGACCAGGCATCCGGTTTCTTCCGCCAGTTCGTTCATGCCTGTCCCCAGCGCGAAATCCTCGGCATCCTGGCCGCCGCCGTGGAGCATGAGGACCAGGGGCAGCGGGGAGCCGACGTAGCTGCTGGGAACGTACAGCTTGTAGCGCAGGCTTCCCGTCTGGCCCTGGTAACGGTGGGTCACGAAGTCGCCGCCGTTGTCGGATGAGGCGGTGGCGAATGGCGTGAGGGCGAGGGAGGTCCAGGCGTCCAGCATCATGTTTAGCATTGTGTGACTCCTTGTCAAGCGCCGAATGGTCAGGCGCGTCGACAGTATCACCCGATGCTGCGCCGCAGCAAAGCGGGAACTGAGCCGTCCACGCGTAGGACGGCATGCCAGCAGCAAGTCAAGATGCGCTGTCAGCGCGTCGGAAAGCAAGCACTGCCGTCAGTGCCAGCGCACCGGCATCAACATCTTCGAGCGGAACCAGTTCGCCAGCAGGTTGCCGCACATGCGCAAGGGCCCGAGCTGGCCCATCATGTGGCGCTGGTAACCCAGTTTGTACAGCGCCAGCGCGATCCTGCCCCTCACGCGCACATGGCGCTGGCCGATCGCCCGGCGCAAAATGCCGACCGCGTCGCCGCGGCCCAGCGACACCAGGGTGCCGTAGTCGCGGTACCGGAAGCCCGCCAGCTGCTCCGGACCGGAGTGGGTCAGCAGCTTCGCCAGGTAGATCGCCTGCTGGCGCGCGGCCTGGGCACTGGGCGGCACCAGCGCCGACTTGTCCGGGTTCTGCAGCGTGCAGCAGTCGCCCAGTGCATGGATGTGCGGGTCGCTCAGGCTGCGCAGGCGCTCGTTCACCACGACCTGGTCGTTGCGGTTCAAGGCCACGTTCAGGCGCGTGCTGAATTCCGGCCCCTTCACGCCGGCCGCCCACACCGTGATCGCGGCCGGGAACACGCGGCCGTCGGTGCTGGTGACCGCATCGGCGCGCACTTCGGCGACGGCGGTGCCGGTGCAGATCTCGATCCCCATCGCTTCCAGCTTGGCCACGGCCAGGTTCGACGCCTGCGCGTCCAGCGCCGGCAGCACCTGCGGACCGCGCTCGACGATGCGGATATGCACCTGCTGCGGCGCCGCCAGGCCGGACAGGCCATAGTGGGCCAGGGTGTCCACGGTGTGGCGCAGGTCGGCCGCCAGTTCGACGCCGGTCGGGCCGGCGCCCACGATGACGATGTCCAGCCGCGCCGCGGCGGCGTCGCCCGCTTTTTCGCCCGCAATGCGCCGCTGTCCCGCCGCCGCGCACAGGCCGAGGAAGCGCTGGCGGAAGGCTTCGGCGCTGTGCACGCTGTCGAGCGACAGGCAATGCGCCTCGGCGCCGGCGATGCCGAAGAAGTTGGTCACCGAGCCGTAGGACAGCACCAGGCGCTCGTAGCCGACCAGCTGCTGCGCCGGTTCCGCGCCGTCGAAGCGGCTGCGTAGCGTCAGCGTGCGCCGGCTACGGTCGATCTGCACCACTTCGCCGCAGATGAAGGTGAAATGGTTGTCGATGGCCTGGCGCGCATAGTCGATGGTGTGGCTGGCCGGGTCGATGGTGCCGGCGGCCACTTCGTGCAGCAGGGGCTTCCAGAAGTGCGTGGGGGCGCTGTCGATGAGGATCACGCGCTCCCGGTGGCGCGCCCCGAGGCGGCGGCCAAGCCGGGTCGCGAGTTCGAGGCCGGCGACGCCGCCCCCGACGATGACGATGGAATGCATGGTGTTTCTCCCTGTTTGTCGATTCGGTGCGGCAGCGGCGGACGGCCGGCGCGGCGCGGCGATCGCGCATCCGCCGGCGCACCGTCCGCGGATGCCGGGAAAGCCTGTCAGTGTCGCGCCGCACGGCGCGCCACCGCGCGCGGTTTTCGCAGCGGGGCGCGGGCGCTGGCGGCGGCGCCGTCATGGCCGCCCTGCACGCCGATGCGGGCGCTGCGCGCGGCGGCGATGGCGCGCGCGGAGCCGGTGACGGCCAGCGCCTCGTCGGGCGGCACGCCCATCTGGTTCAGCACCACGGCATACGGCGCCTTGTGGCCGCGTTCCATGAAGTCGGCGCCGGTCAGCACGACGGAAAAGATGTGGTGCGCGGTGTCGCCGAAGCGGCGCCGCAGCTGCTGTTCCGCCTGGCGGTAGGGCAGTTCCGAGATCAGCGCGCAGGGCAGGCCGTGTTCGACCGCCTCGCTCAGCAGGCGGTCCACCTCCAGCGCGCCGGCGCTATCGGCCGCGGCGCCGGCAAGGTGCATGCCGGGGAAGGCGGACAGGTCGAAGATGAGCGCTTGTGCCGTCATGACGGACTCCTTTATGTAGGTGTTGGAACTGCCTGGCTTTTACTATACGGCTGGGCGGTATAAAATAAAAATAAATAATTTTCGAAATTTAATAAGTAAAAGCTTATATGTATCCAGCCAGCTTCAAGCAACTGCAGGCCCTGGTGCTGGTGGCACGCCACCAGAGCGTGTCGCGCGCGGCGGAAGCGCTGCACGTGACCCAGCCCGGCGTGTCGATCCACCTGAAACAGCTCGAAGAGGCGGCCGGCCTGCCCCTGACGCGGCGCCAGGGCCGGAACATCCAGATGACGGCCGCCGGCGAGCTGCTGGTGGGCTACGCCGAACGCATCCTCGGCATGTGGGAAGAGGCGGGCGACGAGATCGCCGCGCTCAAGGGCGTCACCAGCGGCACGCTGCGCATCGGCGCGGTGATGACGGCCGAACACCTGCTGCCGCCGATGCTGGTGCGCTTCACCACCGGACGTCCGCACGTGCGCATCAAGCTGCAGGTCGGTTCGCGCACCGAGGTGATCGGCATGCTCGGTCGCGACGAGATCGACCTCGCCATCATGGGCACGCCGCCGCGCGAATTCCCGACCAGCGTCACCCGTTTCGCGCGCCACCCGATGGCCTTCTTCGTCGGCCCGCGCCACCCGCTGCTGCACAAGGAAACGGTGACGCTGGCCGACATCGCCGAAAACAACCTGCTGGTGCGCGAGCGCGGCTCCGGCACGCGCGCCGCCGTCGAGCGCTTGTACGAGGAAAAGGGCGCGGCGCTGGCGATCGGCTCGGAGTTGTCGAGCAACGAGGCGATCAAGCAGATGACGGCCGCGGGGCTGGGCGTGGCTTTCCTGTCGGTGCACGCCTGCACGCTGGAGCTGAAGAACCGGCTGCTCGGTGTGCTGGCGGTGCCGGGCAGCGTGGTGCAGGGCGACTGGCACGTGATGCACAAGGAGGGAAGGGCGATGCCGACGGTGGCCGCGTCCTTCCACGAATTCATGGTGCAGCACGGCCAGCAGGTGATTTCGGACGAACTGGAGAACCTGGCCTGGAGCGGGCCTGGGGCGGCGCCCGCTCCAGGCCCGAAGCCTTGACGCCTGCCTTGCTTACGCTGGCGCCAGCCCTTGTGCGTTGGCCTACCGCGCAGGTTTTTAACGGAACGACAGGGTCGCGTTGACGTAGAAGCGCCGGCCGCGCGGGTCGGTGTAGCTCGGATCGTAGCCCGACAGGAAGAAGTAGGCCTGGTTCGAATACGGCGGGCTTTCGTCGAACAGGTTCTGCACGCCCGCACGCAGTTTGACGTGCTGGTTGAACACGTAGGCCGCCGACATATCCCACAGCGAATACGCCTTCACGCGGTTCGCCGCCACCACGCTGCCGTCGTCGATGTTGATGGCGGTGTTCTGGTCCTCGTAGCCGCTCGACCAGGTGTTCGACAGGGTCGCCGACAAGGGGCCGCGGTCCCAGTCGACGCTGACCGTATGGCGCCAGCGCTGCACCACGCCGTCGGTGACGAAGCGGTTCAAATTGCTCACGAAGTCGTCGCCCGGGGCATTCTGGATCTTCGAGGCCATCACATAGGTGCCGTTCAGGCGTGCGCCGAAGCGGCCCACGCCGGTGTCGACGCCGCGCACCGTCAGCGCCAGATCGAGCCCCTTGGCCAGCTGGGCGCCGCGGTTTTCCTTGCGCAGCTCGATGTAGTCGATCACGCCGTCCTCGTCGCGGTGGACCAGATCGCCGTACTTGTCGAGGTTGGACAGGATGATGTCGTCGCCGATCTCGCTGATCAACTGGGTGCGCTTGATGTTCCAGTAGTCGAGCGAGGCGTTCACGTGGCGGCCGGCGGCGAACACCGCGCCCAGCGAGAACTGGCGGCTGCGCTCGGGCTTCAGCGCCGCGTTGCTGTAACGGCGCGTGTCCCAGTTGTCGGCGCAGTCGGCGTAGTTGTTCTCGACCGTGGCGCAATAGACCGGGTCGGGCAGGGTGGCGGTGCTGCTGTACACGGTCGGGCGGTGCAGGTCGTTCAGGGTCGGCGCGCGGAAGCCGCGGCCGGCCGAGCCGCGCAGCAGCAGGGCCTGGGTCGGGCGGTAGCTCAGGCCGATCTTCGGGCTGGCTTCGCCGCCGACCTGCTGGTAATGGTCGTAGCGCGCCGAGAGCTGGGCTTCCCACTGCCTGGCGAAGGGCAGCAGCAGCTCGCCGTAGACGGCGCGGATGTCGCGGCTGTCGCGGGTGGCGCGTCCGCCTTCGGGCGCGGCGTCGTTGTTGATGTTGTCGCTCAGGAGCAGGGCGGACGGGGTGAAGGCGTTGCGCTCGCGCCGCGCCTCGCCGCCGACCGCCAGCGCCAGGTCGCCGCCGGCCATCGGCATCAGGGCGCGCGAGAACTTGAAGTCGAAGGAATCGGTGGTGCCGCGCGCGTGGCGCACGTCGTCGTTGACCTGGATGCTGTCGATCAGGGCGCGGCCCTCGGCGCCGGACGGGCCGAAGGGATTGATGCGGCCGTCGGCGATCCCGGCCAGCAGCTCGTCGTAGAGCACATAGCCGTGGGTGTCCTTGTCCTTGACCACGTTGACGCTGTGGTTAAGGGCGGTGTCGTAGTCCCAGCCGCCCAGGGTGCCGGTCAGGCCCAGCACCAGGCGCGTGCCCTGGCTGGTAAGCGTGCTGGTGCGGCGCCCGGCCTCGTTCAGGCGCATGCGCAGTTCGAGTTCGCCGGGGATGTCGTCGTCGAGCTGGTCCAGGCCGGTGCCGGCCAGTTGCGGCACCATGCGGTAGTCCAGGTAGCCGGTCACGCGCGCCGCCGAGCCGACGTAATCGGTCTTGGCGCGGCTCGCCGCCAGTTCGGCGTAGGCCTGGTGGCCGCCGCCCAGCTTGAGCACGGCGCGCGCCAGCAGGCTGGATTTTTCCGACTTCGGATACAGCTCGGTGTCGCCCATGTAGTCGTAGGTGCAGGCGTCCATGCCGCCGGTGCCGCCGGGCAGGTACACATTCGCCGGCGCGGCGCAGCCGGGCGCCGACAGGTTGATCAGGCGGTTCGTGATCGGCTTGCCGCCGATGGTGAAGCCGATGTCCTGCAGGTGGTCGCGCTGGGCCGACGTCAGGCGGATGTTGGCCGGGCTGGTGTAGCCCGACAGCAGGTGGCCGAGGCGCTGGGCGACCTGCAGGCCGGGGATGAAGCTGCGCTGGGAAGTGCTGAGCGCGTCGGTGCGCTGGAAGTCGGCCACCGCGAACACGTTGAAGCCGTCGCGCTCGATGTCGCCCTTGCCGGCGCCGATGCTGGCGGTGCGCTTGCCGGCGCCGCCTTCGCGGGTCTTTCCAAAATATGTGTTCAGCTCCAGGCCCTGGAAGTCCTTGCGCGTGATGAAGTTGATCACGCCGCCGATCGCGTCGGTGCCGTACAGCGCGGAGGCGCCGTCCAGCAGCACCTCGACGCGTTCGAGGGCGGCGGCGGGGATGTTGTTCAGGTCGACGCCGCTGTCGTCGCCCGGAGAAGCGAAGTTGGCCATGCGCCGGCCGTTCAGCAGCACCAGCGTCGAGGAGGTGCCGATGCCGCGCAGGTTGGCGCCGTTGAAGCCGCGCTGGTCGCCGCCGACGTTGATGCTGGCGCCGTCGGTCAGGCCGTTGACGTTGGCCGCGACCCGGGTCAGGAGTTCGGCGGCGGTGGTCACGCCGGCCTTGTCGATCTCGGCGCGCGTGATGGTCTGCACGGGCAGCGCGGTCTCGGCCTGCACGCGGCGGATCGCCGAGCCGGTGATTTCCACGCTCGGCATGACGCCGGCGCTATCCGTTGCGGTCTGCTGGGCCGCGGCCGGTCCGGCCAGCGCGCCCGCCGACAGCCATGCCGCCGCCAGCGGAATCCCGCGCAGGGCACCCACCATCGCTTTGATCCTCGTGTTCATCCATTCTCCTTGTCATGTCAGCGGCATGGCGCTTATGACATCATGATAGATGAGACAAGTTTCCTACTTTGCAATTTCGTAAAATCTTTTCAATCAAGCGTTGCGTTAACTTAACAGCAGTGCGGCAAGTGGCGGTGACGGGCGAAAAAAAAGCCGGCGGGACGCCGGCCTGGTGCTGCGTGGACCTTCAGGCGGCCGGCTTCAGGTAGCCGTGCATGCCGAGCCAGCGCGCAAAACCGTCGAACCAGCCGGTGCTGGTGGTGGTCTTCTGGTACATGCCGAAGCCGTGCCCGCCCTGTTCGTACAAGTGGAACTCGACCGGCCGCCTGGCGCTTCGCCAGGCATCGATCAGGCCGTAGCCATTGTTGGCGAACAGCGGATCGTCGGCGGCCAGCGCGACGAACAAGGGCGGCGCATCGGCCGGCACCTTCACCGTCGCCAGCGGTCCGTAGATATTCGCGATGAAGGCCGGCTTGGCGTCCTGGCCGTACAGGGCGGTGGACATGGTCAGCATGGCGCCGGCGGAAAAGCCCACCATGCCGATGCGGTTCGGATCCACCTTCCATTCGGCGGCGCGCGAACGCACCAGGGCGAAGGCGGCGCGCGCGTCGGCGATCTGCGGCGCCAGCGCGACGGCCGGATCCTGCTGGCCCGGCGGGCGTGAACGGCCGGAGAACATCTCGGCCATCGAACGCTCGAACGCCGCCATGTCGGCCGGGGTCTGGTTCAGGCGGTACTTCAGCACGAAGGCCGCCACGCCCTTGTCGGCCAGCGCCTGGGCCACGTCCCAACCCTCGTTGTTCATCGAGAGGGTGCGAAAGCCGCCGCCGGGCGCGACGATGACGGCGGCGCCGGTCGCACGGCCGGCGGCGGGCAGGATCGGCGTGAGGGTAGCCACCGTCACGTTACGCGCGAAAAAGCTGCCGTACTGCTTGTGCCAGGATTCCTGCACGGTGGCGCCGGGCAGGGCGCCGGTGCCGAGCACGATCGCATTCGGCTGGGCCGGTATCGCGATCGGCACCATCTTGTCGTTCTGCGCCAGCGCCGGCCCGGCCAGCGTCGCCGCCAATGCGAATACGCCGGCGGCCAGTCCCGTGGCCAGCCGCCGCAGCGGCGGGGTGGTGGTGTTCCTGTGAATCGATGTCATGCTCTCGTCTCCTCCATGCCCGGTCATGCCGGGATTTGATTGTGCGGATGTCCGCGAAGGTATGCAGCCTGTCTATTATTAGCGCAAACATTTATGTTATAGAACTGTTATAAAACTTGTTGCATATTTGTCACAGTGGTCCAAAGCCCTGGCGTTCGCGCCTTCGCTCCCGTGCGCGCCCGCGCTCGCCGCCGCCCTTATAATTCGCGGTTCCTTGTATCAAGTTATGTTCTCGCGACGGGAACGCGAAAGGTCTTATCCGGATGTCCTGGCGCTTACTGACCGCCATTGCTTGCACCATGCCGCCGGGCCGGGTCGTATGAACCGCCCCTCGGTCCTGCTGGTCGACGACCACGCCGTGGTGCGCGAGGGACTGGCGAGCCTGCTGAAGGGCGCCGGCAGCTACGGCGCGATCGCGCATGCCGCCGACGCCGACGAAGCCATCGCCGTGGCCCAGGCGTTCCGCCCCGACATCGTCGTGATCGACCTGCTGATGCCGGGCATGCCCGGCGCCGGCGCGATCCGCATCCTGCGCGGACTCTGTCCGGCCGTACAGATCGTCGTGCTGACCGCGAGCCGCGACCGCCGCGCCGCCTTTGCCGCACTCGAGGCCGGGGCCCAGTCCTTCCTGCTGAAATCCATGCCCGCCGACCAGCTCATCGACGCGATGAACAGGATCGCCGCCGGCACGCCCTTCATCCACCCCGCGGTCACCGCCGGCATGGTCGAGCTGCTGCGTTCGCGCGGCGGACGCCAGGATCCTTTCCACGCGCTGACCCCACGCGAGCTGGACGTGCTGGCCGAGCTGGCGCAGGGGGCCAGCAATGCGCGCATCGCGGCGCCGCTCGGGATTACCGAGCGCACCGTCAAGGCCCATGTCAGCAGCATGCTCGCCAAGCTCGGCCTGGTGGACCGCACCGAAGCCGTCGCCTATGCCTGGCGCCACGGCCTGGTACGGTCCGAAGAACAGTTGTAAGCCGCCGACCCATTGCATTATGCGAAACGCATGGGCCGCACGACCGAGGGCGTATTGGCCTTTCGTACAGGGTCGGCGTCAATCGTGCGCATTAACATAAAGACATCTGTTCCGCCTTGACCTCGAACAAGGCGGTGGACTGACTTTATTAAAAGGCCCATACGATCATGAAGCACGACCGCGTCACCCCCGCCGTTTCGTCCATCCCTTCCAGCCTGCGCGCCTTGCCGCTGGTGCTGGCGCTGTTCGCCGCCAGCGGCGCGGCCTCGGCCCAGACCGCGCCCACGATCTCTCCGGCGCTCGACCGCATCAGCATCGCCGCCGGCGGCTTCTACGTCGAGCCGAAGGTGAGCGCAGAGGGCGACACCCGCTACGGCCACGTCAGCACCCCGCAGGCGGAGGGCGACCACACCACGCTGCCGCGCATCAAGGCCGAGATGCTGATCGGCGAGTCGCACGGCCTGTCCTTCGACTACTTCCGCTATCACAAATCGTATTCGCCGGAGTTCAGCGGCGCCACCGTGGTGGACGGCCAGAGCGTGACCGGCGTCGCCAACGCCCAGGCCAAGCTGGAACTGGACCTGGCCAAGCTGGCCTATAAATTCTGGATGGGCCGCGGCAACGACGTGTTCGGCGTCGGCATCGGCGCGGCCTACTACCGCGCGGCGATCGACGGCAGCGGCAGCGCCACCGCGAGCGCGGCCGGCCTGGCCTCGCGCACCGTCGAATTCGGCGGCCACGAGAGCGAGAGCGCCTTCGCGCCGCTGCTCGAAGTGGGCTGGCGCCACGCCTTCACCCCGGAGCTGCGCCTGGTGGCGGAAGCCTCGGGCATCAAGAAGAACGGCGGCCGCATCAACGGCCATATCTACGGCGGCTCGGTCGGCCTGGAATACTTCCCGTGGCAAAACGTCGGCCTGACGGTGGACTACGGCACCCAGCGCATCTCGCTGAACCGCGACGCCGAGCGCGACGCCAGCCTCGACGTGCGCCTGACCGGCCCCTCGGCCTACCTGAAGGTCCGCTTCTAACTTCCGCATACCGCTGCCCCGACCGTCCGGGAGGGGCAGCCCGCGCCTGCATCCGGATTCCGAATAGTGCCTATGCCCGCTGCGTCATCGCCAGCGGCGCGGCGCACGACTAAGCTTCGGCCTGTTCCCGAACCGAATGTCGAGGCCGTCCATGTCCATTCCCCACCCCGTGCCGCGCATGGTCTTGCCGACCCGCGCCGGCCTTGTCGCCGCCATGGCCGCCGTGCCGCTGCTGCTGTCCGGCTGCGCCGGCATGGGCGAGCAGCGTCCGCCGGCCGCGCTGCGCCAGGCGGCATCGCTGCCGGCCGATGCCACCATCGCCGCGCTGCAGCTGCGCAGCGCCGCCTGGCCCGCCCAGGACTGGTGGCGCGCCTGGGGCGATCCGCAGCTGACCCGCCTGGTCGAAGGCGCGCGCGCCGACAGCCCGACCATCGCCGCGGCGCTGGCCCGGGTGCGCCAGGCAGCCGCCCTCGAAGGCATCGCCGAAGCGGCGCTGGGGCCGCAAGCCAATCTGTCGGTGCGCAGCGCGCGCCAGCATTTCAGCGCCAACAGCAATATTCCCAAGCCGCTGGCCGGCTCCTGGAAATGGGTCAACGACGCCAGCGTCGGTCTCTCGTGGGAACTCGATTTCTGGGACAAGAACAAGTCCGCGCTGCGCGCCGCCGCCGGCCGCGTCAGCGCCCAGGAGGCCGAAGCCCAGGCTGCGACGCTGGCGCTGTCGGTGGCCGTGGTGCAGGCCTATCTGCGCCTGGACCAGCTGTATGTGCAGCGCGACCTGGCGGAAAGCGCGCTGCGCCAGCGCGAGCGGATGCGCGCGCTGGTCGCCCAGCGGGTGCAGGCCCAGCTCGACCCGCGCGCCGACCTCAAGCAGGCAGAGATCGCGGTGCCCCAGGCGCGCGGCCAGCTGGCGGCGCTGGACGAGGCCATCGCGCTGACCCGCGGCCAGCTCGCCGCCCTGTGCGCCCAGGGGCCGGACGCCGGCGCCGCCATTAGCCGGCCGCGCCTGGCGCCGCAGCAGGCGCCCGGCGTGCCGGCCGAGCTGCCGGCGGCGCTGCTGGGACGCCGGCCCGAACTGGTGGCGCTGCGCTGGCGGGTGGAAGCGGCCAGCGGCGAGATCGACGTGGCGCGCGCGCTGTTCTACCCCAGCGTCAACCTGACGGCCCTGGTCGGCCTGCAGAGCCTGGGCTTCGACCGTCTGCTCGAGGGCGGCAGCCGCACGCTGGCGGCCGGGCCGGCGCTCACGCTGCCGCTGCTGGACGGCGGGCGCCTGCGCGCCAACCTGGGCGGACGCCATGCCGACTACGACCTGGCGGTCGAACAGTACAACGGCGCCGTGATCGAGGCGCTGCGCGACGTGCTCGCGCAACTGACCTCGCTGCACTGGCTCGACGCGCGCCTGCGCGAACAGGACGCGGCGCTGGACGCCGCCGAGCAGGCCTGGCAACTGGCCGACCAGCGCTACCGCGCAGGGGTGGGCAACTTCCTGCAGGTGCTGGTGGCCGACCAGCAGGTGATCGCCGAGCGCGGCAAGCGCGCCGACCTGGCCGCGCGCGCCAATGAACTGCAGTTGAACCTGGTGCGTGCGCTCGGCGGCGGCTTCGAAGCCTCCCCGGACGCGCGCATCGCAGCGGCTACGCCCGCGCAAGGAAACAAGGAGTAGGACGTGGAAGCACGACAGCAAGAGCAGGTTCCCGCCACTGCGGCGGCCACCCCGGCGCCGGGCCGGTCGCGGCGCATCCTCGGCCTGGTCCTGAAGGCGGCGCTGCCGCTGGCCCTGGTCGGGATTGTCCTGTCGGCACCCGGCCTGCTGCACTGGCAGGCGCACGGCGAGGGGACCGAGGACGCCTATGTCGAGGGCAACCTGGTGCAGGTGACGCCGCAGGTGAGCGGCACCGTGACCAATATCGAGGCCGACAACACCGACTTCGTGCGCGCCGGCGACGCCCTGGTCCAGCTCAACCCGATCGACGCCCGGCTGGCGCTGGAGCGCGCCGAGGCGGCGCTGTCGAAGGCGGCGCGCGGCGTGCGTGCGCAGTTCGCCAACGTCGAGCAGTGGCGCGCCACGGTGGCCCTGCGCCAGGCCGACCTGGCCAGGGCCGACAGCGACCTGGCGCGGCGCCAGGGGCTGGTCGACAGCGGCGCGGTGTCGGGCGAAGACCTGCGCCATGCCGCCGATGCCGCCGCCGCCGCGCGCGCCGCGCTGGCCGCCGCGCGCCAGCAGCAGCAGGCCGCGCACGTGATGGTCGACGGCACCCGGGTCGAGGACCACCCGGACGTGGCCGCCGCCATCGCCCAGGTGCGCGACGCCGCGGTGGCGCTGTCGCGCACCGCGCTGGCGGCGCCGGTCGGTGGCATCGTGGCGCGACGCAACGTCCAGATTGGCCAGCGCGTGGCCCAGGGCAGCCCGCTGATGGCGATCGTCCCGCTCGACCAGATGTGGGTCACGGCCAACCTCAAGGAAGACCAGTTGCGCGAGGTGCGCATCGGCCAGCCGGTGCGCATCGTCACCGAGGTGTATGGCGAGGACGTGGTGTTCCGCGGCCAGGTGAGCGGCCAGGAAGCCGGCACCGGCAGCGCCTTCGCCGCGGTGCCGGCGCAGAACGCCACCGGCAACTGGATCAAGGTGGTGCAGCGGGTGCCGGTGCGCATCGCCCTCGATCCGGCCGAGGTGGCGCGCCATCCGCTGCGCCTGGGCATGTCGGCGCGGGTAGCGATCGACACCCGCGGCCGCAAGGGAGCGGCGCTGCTGCAGGCCGGCGTCCAGCGCAAGCAGTACGCCACCGCCGTGTTCAAGGACGAAGGCGCCGAGGCCGACCGTATCATCGCGCGCGCGCTCGGCAATGCCGGCGTGTCCAGCGTGGCGGCGCGCTGAACGGAAGCGCCATGCCTCCCGCCGCCATTCCGCGTCCGGCCCTGCTGGCCACCATTTTCATCTTCAATTTCATCGAGTTCCTGCAATCGGGCATGGTGGTGTTCGCCGCCGGCCCGACCATGGGCCATGTCGGCGCCGCACCCGAGGAATATGGTCTCGTCACCAGCCTGTATGCGGCGGTGGCGGTGCTGTCGATCTCGCAGATGACGGTGCTGGTCCAGCGCCTGGGCTGGCGCGACTACCTGCTCGGCTCGGCCCTGCTGTGCGCCGCCGGCGCCTGGCTGTGCGCGGCCAGCGAAACGCTGGCGGGCTTCGCGGCCGGCCGGGTGCTGATGGCGGCCGGCGGCGGCGCCTTCATGAGCGCCGCGCGCATGCTGGTCAATTTCATTCCGCCGTCGCCGCTGCGCTTCTTCGGTATCGTGGCCTTTGCCGGCGCCCTGTCGTCCGGCCTGGCCGCTTCGTCCTGGCTTGCCGGCAGCATGATCGGGAACGAAGCCTGGAGCGGCATCTTCCTGGTGCTGGCGCTGTTGGCGTTGCTGGCCGGGGCCCTGGCCTTGCGCTGGCTGCCCGTCGGCGGCGCCACCCTCGATGCGGTGCCGACCCGCTTCGAAGCCGGCGACGCCCTGGCGCTGGGCGGCGCCGTGTTCCTGCTGCTGTACGGCCTGCAGCGCCTGGCCTACGACTGGCACGGCCGGCGCGCCGGCGTGCTGCTGTTGCTGGCCTGCGGCGCCGGCCTGGGCGCGCTGTTCTTCTTCATGCAGCGCCGCCGCGCCCAGCCCTTCCTGCGCCTGGCGATCCTGCGCAGTCCGCGCTACCTGACCGGCCTGGCCATCTTCAGCTTCTGCTACATGGCGCTGGGCGTGTTCAACGCGGTGCTGCCGCAGCTGGTGCAGCGCGTGCTCGGCGTCGCCATCGAGCAGGCCGGCCAGCTGCAGGCGGCCGGCATGGCGCTGGCGCTGCCGGTGTTCGCGCTGATGCTGCTGGTGGTGCGCAAGCGCCCGCACGCCAGCAAGTTCTACGTCGCCGGTTTCCTGTCGCTGGCGGCCTTCGGCTGGCACTTCAGCAATCTCGATCCGGCGGCGCCGCCCTGGACCGGGGTGGCGCCCTGGATCGGCCTGTTCGGCGCCTTCGTGTTCATGAGCATGGCCACCACCGCGCTGCACTCCTTCAAGGACCTGCAGCACGATAACCTGCTGTTCTCGCATGCCCAGCAATTCAAGAACATGCTGGGCCAGGTCGGCCTGGCGCTGGGCGCCGGCACCGGCGCGGTGCTGCTGCAGGAACGCGGCGCCCTGCACGGCGCGCGCCTGGTCGAGAGCGCGAGTGCCGGCGCGGTGCTGCTGGCCCAGCAGGGCAGCCTGCTGGCGGGCATCGACGTGTTCCGCGTGCTGGCCTGGTGCGGGGTGGCGGGCGCCGTCATGCTCGCCATGCAGCGGCGCTTCGACTGAGAAGCTGTCCCGGTAGCGTCTCCCGCCTGGCGGGATGGCGTCTAAAAGGAGGAGGGCTGCGCTGGCGGCCTGGTGCTATGATCGTGAAATCCTTTGCCACGCCGTCTTCCCTTCATGCCCGTCAAGCCGATTTGCAGCGCCGCGCCAGCTCGTACTTCGGCGTTCGCGTCCGCCTGCGCGAGGGGGCGGCCGTGATGCCGGACCTGGTGCAGCTGCAGGTGCTCGACAGCCTGCTGCGCGAATCCAGCCTGACCCGCAGCGCCGCGCGGCTCGGCCTGTCGCAGCCGAGCGTCAGCCGCATCCTGGCGCGCCTGCGCCGACACTTCGGCGACCCCCTGTTCGTGCGCAGCGGCCAGCGCATGGAACCGACCGCGCGCGCCCTCGAACTGGCGGCGCCGGTGGCGGCCGTGCTGGCCGGCGTGCGCCAGCTGCAGGGCGGACCGGCGGGCTTCGATCCGGCCACGGCCGAACGCTGCTTTCGCCTGTACATGGTCGACGGCGGCGTGGTGCATGTGCTGCCGCGGCTGCTGGCCATCCTGGCCGGCGCGGCGCCGGGCGTGTCGGTGCGCGCGGTGCGCTGCGATCCGCGCGAACTCGGCCGCGAGCTGGAAGAGGGGCGGATCGACCTCGCCCTGGGCTCCTTTCCCGACATTGCCGGCGCCATCCGCCAGCGCCAGCTGGCGCAGGAACCGTATGCCACGCTGATGCGCGCCGGCCATCCCTGCGCCGGACGGCTCGATCGCGCCGCCTTCCTGGCCCAGCGCCACGTGGTGGTCGACATGAGCGACACCAGCCACGAATACGCCGCGGCGGCGCGCACCCTGGAAGCGCTGCTGGCGCCGGGTGCGGTGCTGTGCCACGTGCCGGGTTTCACCGTCGCCGCCCACATCGTGCGCCATACCGATGCACTGGCGACCCTGCCGCGCCGCCTGGCGCGCGCGCTGGCCGTCGATCTCGGCCTGGAATGGGCCGACGCCCCGGTCGCGCTGGCGGCGCTGCCGCTGGCCATGTACTGGCACGAGCGCAGCCACCGCGAACCGGGCAGCCGCTGGCTGCGCGATACGGTGCGCGCCATCTTCGACGGCGCCGAGGCGCCCGCCGCACACCAGCCCTCCCCGGACCCGCATCCATGATCATTTCTTCCGCCACCGATTTCCGCGAAGCCGCACGCCGGCGCCTGCCGCCATTCCTGTTCCACTATATCGACGGCGGCGCCGGTACCGAATCGACGCTGCGCGCCAACGTCGGCGACCTGCAGCAGGTGGCGCTGCGCCAGCGTGTCTTGAAAGGCTCGGAACAGCTCGACCTGTCCACCGAATGGTTCGGCGTGAAGCAGGGCCTGCCGCTGGCGCTGGCGCCGATCGGCCTGGCCGGCATGTGCGCGCGGCGCGGCGAAGTGCAGGCGGCGCGCGTGGCCGCCGAACGCGGGATTCCCTTCATCCAGTCGACCGTGTCGGTCTGCCCGCTGCAGGAAGTGGCGGCGCAGAGCGCCCAGCCGCTCTGGTGCCAGCTCTACGTGCTGAAGGACCGCGGCTTCATGCGCGACTACCTGGCGCGCGCCCGCGCGCTCGGCATCCGCACCCTGGTGTTCACGGTCGACATGCCGGTGCCCGGCGCGCGCTACCGCGACGCCCATTCCGGCATGAGCGGCCGCCACGGGCCGCTGCGGCGCGTGCTGCAGGCCATGCTGCATCCCGGCTGGGCGCTCGACGTCGGCCTGCGCGGCCGTCCCCACGACCTGGGCAACATCTCGGCCTACCGCGGCAACCCGACCGGCCTGGCCGACTACATCGGCTGGCTGGCGGCCAACTTCGACCCCGGCATCGACTGGGCCGACCTGCAATGGATCCGCGACGAGTGGGAAGGGCCGATGGTCATCAAGGGCATCCTCGACGCCGACGACGCGCGCGACGCCAAGGCCTTCGGCGCCGACGGCATCGTGGTGTCGAACCATGGCGGGCGCCAGCTCGACGGCGCGCTGTCGAGCGCGAAGGCGCTGCCGGCGATTGCCGCGGCGGTCAAGGGATCACTGACGATCTTCGCCGATTCCGGCGTGCGCACCGGCCTGGACGTGGTGCGCCTGCTGGCCCTGGGCGCCGACGGCGTCCTGCTCGGGCGCGCCTGGGCCTATGCGCTGGCGGCTGGCGGCGGTGCCGGCGTGCGCACGCTGCTCGACATCTTCGAGAAGGATATCCGGACCAGCATGGTGCTGACCGGGGTGAAGTCGGTGCGCGGGATCGGGCCCCAGATCCTGGCCTGAAGGCCTTGCGCGTGGGCGCCGCCACGGCACATGGAGTATAAACAAACCCTGTTTCCGGGGCAGGCCGGGCATGCGCGCCGGCTTGTTATATGGCGAAAGCGACAACATTGCCCGTTTCGCCAGCTTGGCATGTCGACCAGGCGCGCCAAGCCTGTGTAATATGTCGGGTCCCGGCCGTCCCAACGAAAAACAAGGAATTCCATGTTTAATCCTTCCGACCATCCGCATCGACGCTATAACCCTTTGACGGGCGATTACGTGCTGGTCTCGCCGCACCGCGCCAAGCGCCCCTGGCAGGGGCAGCAGGAAACCGTCGACAACACGTCGCGCCCCGCGCACGACCCCAGCTGCTACCTGTGCGCCGGCAATACCCGCGTCAACGGCGTCAAGAACCCCGACTACAGCGGCACCTACGTGTTCGAGAACGACTTTGCCGCGCTGCTGCCGGACACCCCGGAAGCCGAACCGTCCGCCGATCCGCTGTTCCAGACCATGAGCGTGCGCGGCACCAGCCGCGTGATCTGCTTCTCGCCCGACCACGGCAAGACCCTGCCCGAACTGGAACTGGGCGCGATCGAGCAGGTGGTGGACACCTGGTGCGCCCAGCTCGAGGAGCTGGGCCGCGAGTACCGCTGGGTCCAGGTGTTCGAGAACAAGGGCACGGTGATGGGCTGCTCGAACCCGCACCCGCACGGCCAGGTCTGGGCCAGCAGCTTCCTGCCCAACCTGCCGGCGGCCGAAGACCGCACCCAGCGCGCCTATTTCGCCGAACAGGGCCGCCCGATGCTGCTCGACTACGCCGAGCGCGAGGCCGCCGCGGGCGAGCGCGTGGTGGTGCAGACCGAGTCCTGGCTCGCGGTGGTGCCGTACTGGGCCGGTTGGCCGTTCGAGATCCTGCTGCTGCCGCGCTTCGCGGTGCGCCGCATGGAAGACTTGACGCAGCCCCAGCGCGCCGACCTGGCGCGCGCGCTCAAGCTCCTGACGATCAAGTACGACAACCTGTTCCAGACCTCCTTCCCGTACTCGATGGGCTGGCACGGCGCCCCCTACGACGACGCCGACGACGCGCCCTGGCAGCTGCATGCGCACTTCTATCCGCCGCTGCTGCGTTCGGCCACGGTGCGCAAGTTCATGGTCGGCTTCGAGATGCTGGCCGAAGCCCAGCGCGACCTGACCCCGGAACAGGCAGCCGAGCGCCTGCGCGCGCTGCCCGACGAGCACTATCTCCACCCGACGAACCCTACCTGAGCCAAGTACGATCAATGAGCGAATCCCTGATTTCCCGCACCCGCGCCGCGTTCGAATCCGGTTTCGGCACGGCGCCGGCCATTACCGTCCAGGCGCCGGGCCGGGTCAACCTGATCGGCGAGCACACCGACTACAACGACGGCCTGGTGCTGCCATGCGCGATCGACTACCGCACCGTGATCGCGGCGCGCGAGCGCGAGGACCGCAGCGTGCGCGTGCTGGCCCTCGACTACGAGGGCGCGCTCGACGCTTTTTCGCTGGACGCGCCGATCGAGCGCCGCGACGACGCCATGTGGGCCAACTACGTGCGCGGCGTGGTGCGCGAGCTGCTGCGCCGCGGCCTGCCGCTGCGCGGCATGGACCTGGCGATCTCCGGCGACGTGCCGCAGGGCGCCGGCCTGTCCTCGTCGGCCTCGCTGACGGTGGCCGTGTGCCGCCTGTTCGCCACGCTGCCGGGCCTGGAAGACCTGTCGCCGATCGACATGGCGCTGGTGGCCCAGCATTCCGAGAACGATTTCGTCGGCACCCAGTGCGGCAATATGGACCAGATCATCTCGTCCTGCGGCGTCGAAGGCAATGCGCTGCTGATCGACTGCCGTTCGCTGGAGACGCGCCCGGTGCCGATCCCGGCCGACGCCGCCATCATGATCCTCCATTCGCACGTCAAGCGCGGCCTGGTCGACAGCGAGTACAACACCCGCCGCAAGCAGTGCGAGGAAGCCGCACGCCACTTCGGCGTGGCGGCGCTGCGCGACCTCGACCTGGCCACGCTGCAGGCGCGCGAAGCCGAACTCGATCCGGTGACCTTCCGCCGCGCGCGCCACGTGATCACCGAGAACGCGCGCGTGGAAGGCGCCGCCGCGGCGCTGGCCGCGGGCGACCTGGCGCGCCTGGGCCGCCTGATGGCCGAATCCCACGTGTCGATGCGCGACGACTTCGAGATCACCGTGCCGCCGATCGACCGCCTGGTCGACATCGTCGGCGCGGTCGTCAAGGAAGCGGGCGGGGTGCGCATGACCGGCGGCGGCTTCGGCGGCTGCATCGTGGCCGTGGTGCCGCAGGCGCTGGTGGAGCCGGTGCGCGAAGCGGTGCTGCGCGACTACCGCGCGCCGGGCGGCGAACAGTCGACCATCTACGTTTGCCGCGCCGCCGCCGGCGCCGGGGTCGTCCAGCCGTAACTAGGTGGTGCGCCCCGTGCGCGCCACCCGCAAGACGCTGGCGGCGCAGGGCGTCGGGCGGGCGCCGGGCACGCCCGGCAGGTGGAAGCTGGTGCGCGGCAGCGCTTCCAGGCGCCGGCCAAGCGGCTTGGGGGCCGGGCCCGGTTGCTGTTCGAAGGCCAGCAGCCATACCAGCGGCAGGTCGAGCGTGGCCGGCAGCACGGTTTCCAGCATCACGGTCAGGTTCCAGTCGGCGCACTGCAGGTCGTCGATGGCCAGCACCAGCGGCTGGCGCCGCGCGCGCTGGCGTATCAGCGCGCACAGTGCGGCCGCGTGCAGCACCTGGGTCGAGGGCAGCGGCCAGGCCTGCGGGCCGGACAGCATCTCGGCGCAGGCCTCGGTATGCGCCGCGCCCAGGTCGAGCGCGCGGCAGCGGCTCTGCACCAGTTCCAGCATGTCCTCGCGCCCATCGGCCACGCCGATGTAGAGCAGGGCGCGCACCAGCCGCGCCAGCGGGTGCGGCGCGTGTTCTTCCTGACCGGCCAGGCCCAGCGTGACGGCGGCGAAACCGCGCCGGCGCGCATCTTCCACGCATTCTCCCAGCATCGCCGACTTTTCCGAGCCGGGACCGCCGCGCACGTCGGCCAGGCGGCCATGGCCGGTGCCCAGCACGGCATCGAACAGGGCCGCGCATTGGAGGCGCTCGACGCCGAAGGCCGCGACGGTCGGCTGCATGCTCCCGGCCGCAGCGGCCGGGGCGATCAGCGCCTCGACGCCGATGCCGTAGAAGGCGGCGAGGTGACGCACGGTGCGAAAGCGCACCGGCCGTCCCGAGGCCGCGCGCTTGAGGGCGGCGTTGGTCAGGCAGCGGCGCCGCTCGAGGAAATGCTCCGAGACCGCGGCGGGAGCGTCGCTGCGGCGCTGGCGCAGCAGGTTCAGGCGCTGGACGTCGAGCGTCACGCGGACGTCGGGGGGCGGCATGGGGGAAGCGTTGAGGGACTTGTACATGGATTCGGTGCCGGGTCGTTGGCGCCGCGGGGGCAAGGCGGCCTTATCCATATTGCAAGCCGCATGCCAGGCAAATGCGGGGCTTTTCCGGGCAAGGCGGCCCCATGTGACCGTGTGCGGTGTAAAATTGCCACGTTTTTTTACATGTCAAGCCGCGCCGACCGATGACCGATTCCGACTTCACGCTGACTTCGCCGCTCACGGCTCCGGGCGCCGCCGGAAGGCCGCTGCTGGCCCTGACGATCGTCTGGCATCCCGATCCGGCCCGCATCGGCGACCAGTACGTGGGCGACGCCGGCACGCTCGAACTGAACCGCTACGCGCCGCAGTTCAGCCGTCCCGGCGAGGCCGGCCTGCCGCTCGGCCACGGCGGCATCTCGCGCGAGCCGCTGCGTTTCACGCGCACGCGCGAGGATGCGCTGACCGTGACGCTGCCTGCCAGCCGCATGACGGTGGAACTGAACGGCGCGCCCGCCTCCGGCAGCCTGCAGTTCGACGCGGCAGCGGTCGCGGCAGGCCAGATCCTGACCCTGGGCCGCGCCGTGGTGCTGTGCCTGCACTGGATGACTTGCCTGCCAAGGCACAATCCGGTGCCCGGGCTGGCCGGCGTAGGGAGCGCCGCGATCGCGCTGCGCGACCAGGTGCGCATGGTGGCGCCGACCGATCTCACCGTGCTGCTGCTGGGCGAGACCGGCAGCGGCAAGGAGATCGCGGCGCGCGCCATCCACGCGCTGGGCGCGCGCCGTGCCGGCAAGCTGGTGGCGGTGAACATGGCGGCCCTGAACGAATCGCTGGCCGCCGCCGACCTGTTCGGCGCCAGCCGCGGCGCCTATACCGGCGCCCAGGGCGAGCGCCAGGGCCTGTTCGCCGAGGCCGACGGCGCCACCCTGTTCCTCGACGAGATCGGCAACGCCCCGGCCGGCGTGCAGCCGATGCTGCTGCGCGTGCTGGAAGGCGGCGACTACCGCCCGCTGGGCGCGAGCCAGGACCGGCGCAGTACGGCGCGCCTGATCGCCGCCACCGACCAGGACCTCGACAGCGCCGCCTTCAACCAGGCCTTGCTGCGGCGCCTGGAAGGCTTCACGATCCAGCTGCCGCCGCTGCGCGCGCGGCGCGAGGACATCGGCGTGCTGATCGTGCACCTGCTGGGCGGCGGCGCCGCGCTGCCCGCCCTGCCGGCCAGCCTGGTGACCGAGATCGCCTGCCACGACTGGCCGGGCAACGTGCGCCAGCTGGCGCACACGCTCAAGCGCGCCGCCCTGCTGGCGGCGAACGGCGGCGTGCCGCAACTGGACCAGCTGGTGCGCATGGCGCCGGCGCCCCAGGCCAGCGCCGCGCGCCAGGCCGCGCAGGCGGCCAGCGAACCCGCCGCGCAGGAAGCGGCGCCCAGGCGCAAGCCCTCGACCCTGTCGGATGGCGAGGTGCTGGAAGCGATGGCGGAAAACGACTGGAACATCCAGGCGGCGGCGCGCGCGCTGGGAATTTCGCGGCCGAGCATGTACAAGCTGCTCGACGGGCATGCCGCGATCCGCTGGGCCGAGCGCATCGCGCCCGAAGAGATCGCGCGCGCCATGGCCGCCAGCGGGGACGACGTGGCGCGCGCGGCGTCGGCGCTGAGGACGCCGACGGAATCGCTGCGCAGGGAAGTGCGGCGCTTACGCGAGCTGGTCTGAGCCTGGGCGCGAATCGACTTCGACTTCCGGATCCGGCACGTAGTAGAACGAGGTGGTGGCATCGTCATTGCGTGCGGTGAAAGCGACCGAGAAGCCCCATGCGCCTTTCTGGTTGACGGCCGTTACGGTCGAGCTGGTCTTCAGGTTGATCCGATTACCTTCCTTGAACGGCGAAGCAGGCAGTCCGCTTGCCATCTGGCCGCACAGGACTACGCATTCGGCGACATCGCCCGGGCCTTCGAAGACGAAGTGGATCTTGTCGTCTTCATAGACCTTGCAGCAGTTCGCATCGAGGTTGCCGTCGAAGGACCATTGGGCAAGTTCGCGGCCCTGGGTGAAGGTGATCTTGAATTCGTGGGTGACAGGCAGCATGGTTCTCGTCCTTTAGAGCGGGTGAGCGGGTTAGACCCGTGAAATGTTTAATCGGATTTGTAAGCGGGATCGCGCCGTAATCCCGCAAGGGTAGGCTCAGCTTCGATCATGTTGACGGGGAAGCCGAGACGTTTGGCGGCCATGATCGCCTCGACCGCTTCCGCACGCTTTTTGAGGAGCTCAAAGGCGAGTCCGGCGCGGAACTGCACTGACGGGTTACCTGGAGCAATGGCTAATGCACGTTGAATCAGGGTAGCTGCTTGAGCGCCATCGCCAGCCCGCGCCGCATACAGTCCCATACGCGAGATCAGCGAAACGTCCTTGGGTGCACGTGCAAGCTTTGGTGCAAGAAGCTGACGCGCTTTATCGTAGGCGCTCCGCGCCTGCGCTTCGCGTCCGGGCAGCCACAGCAGTGTGTCTCCCAGATTAGCCCAGTTAAGGTAATTTCCAGGAGCGCCATGCGTTGGAGCGACCGCGTTCTCGAAGGCTTCAGCGGCGCCGACATAGTCGCCACGCAGGAAGAGCGCGTTCCCCAGACTGCTATAAAGCCGCGCACTCGGACGTACCTGTAGTCCCTGTTGCAATACTTGCAACGCTTCTTCAGTACGATTCTGAACCAGCAGAATCGTGTTCAAGTTGGCATAGGGAGTGACCGTATCGGGTTGCATGGCAATGCTACGGCGGAAGGCGTTTTCTGCTGTTGCATAGTCGCGCTGCTCGTACTTTACGACCCCGAATTCGTCGACGAAGATAGGGTCATGTGGAAAGCGCTTCATCGCCATGTCAAGCGTCGCCAGGGCTTCGTCATACCGCTGTGCTTTGCGCAGCGTTTCCGTTTTTCCTCGCCAGGCGAAATCGTTGTTCGGATCCAGGTTCAGAGCACGGTCGTAGGCCGCAAGCGCCGCGTCGAATTTTGCTTTGCGGTCCAGCACCGCCGCCGCCGCAATCTGGCTTAGCGCAAGCTGTCCATCGAGCTTGAGCGCTAGTTGCGCTCCGGCGTCTGCCTTCTGCAACCAGATCTCGTCCTTGGTTTCACTTGTAAAGCGCCCGTCGTGAACCAGGGACATGCCAGCAACCGCAGCGGCATTGTCCGGGTTATTTTCCAGCACCCGGTTAAAGTGTTCCTCAGCCTTGGCAAGCTCTCCAGGCCGGTCGTAGATCTTCAACGCGGCCAATCCCTGGGCAATCTCGCGCGCTTCCGAATAGGGGGCGAAGACCTGTTGTAGCGATCCGATATTCAACCCTGCATACCACCATCCCGCCCCGGTCAACGACGCCGCCATCAGCGCCAGAGCGGCGATTTTGGACCGTCGCGACAGCACGCGTCGTCGTGTTGCGCCTGGTTCTACCCGGTCCAGCGTCTCGCCCGCTGTGAATGTCGCCCGTTGCCCGATGCGCCGCAACACCTCGTCCATATCCTGCACGCGGTGCTCCGGCTGGCGCGCCGTCATCGCGCGGATCAGGGCGATCAGGGGCGTCTCGAGTGTGTCCGGATAGGGCCAGCTGTCCGACGAGGATTGCACGTGCGCGGCCGCCAGCGCCAGCCCATTCAGGGTCGCGAACGGCCGGCTGCCAACCGCCAGTTCGTAGAGCACGACGCCGAGCGCGTAGACGTCGCCG
>Ga0265780_10002782_pt1 | contig 23476 bp, 35 predicted proteins | sample P1T30metagenome_FD_192432 | JGI IMG/M metagenome (GOLD analysis project Ga0265780, IMG submission 192432) | Plant litter microbial communities from East Loma Ridge, Irvine, California - P1 T30 | ecosystem: Environmental > Terrestrial > Plant litter > Unclassified | place: USA: California... | reverse complement strand
GAGTCGACCATCACGCACTTGATGGTATCGGTCAGCCAGTTGAACGAGCCTTCGAGAAACCGCTGACGGCCTTTGTCGTACAGAGCGTTTGCCATGGGATTTCCTACGGGTAAATAGTTGATGGTGGGAATGATACAGGTGGCGCCCTGGCCCGGCAAGGAGTTACCGGAGCAGGGCGCTCATCCAGGGTTTTGCGAGGCGCACGATTCCTCGCTGGCGGCCCACCCTGAATGGGGCCGTGGCCATCGTTACGGAGCCGGCGCGCTGCGGGCGCGCACGGTCTCCTGGCACAACGTCAGTTGGTCGACGAGGGCGTTGTAGGCGGCGTATCGCTCAGCAAGTCGAGCTGCAACTGCTGGGGCGAGAGTTTCTTCGCTGGCTTCATTGCTTCCGGCGGCACCGGCTGGGGTTCCGGACACCGCGCAACTACCGGGAGCGGCGCGGGCGGTGCTGACACGCAGGCGGTCATTGCCGGCGCGAAGATCAGCAATAGTACGGTCTGAAATAGCTTTTTCATGGTCGACGGATTCCTTGTATTTTTCGAGTGCGTCGGCGTAGCGCTGACGCTCCTTCGCTTCGGCTTGGCCAGCGCGCTTCTCGGCCGCGTCGCGCGCCTCGCCGGCCGACTTGACTGTCTGCTCCCAACCGGCTTTCATCGTGGCGATCTGGCTGTCCTTGTGCCAGCCCTGCACGCAGACGCCGATCCACAGCGAGAGCACCATCAAGGCGACGATGAACGCCGTCTCGATCGCTGCGCGGATCTGCTGCGGCATCATTTCGCCTCCAACGGCACGCGCACGTGGAAGCGCATGAGGATGTTGATGACGATCATGCCGGCCATCAGCGGCTGGTAGACGTTGTCCGGGATGAGCGGCTGCAGCGCCGGTACCTGTGCCAGAATGTCGGGCATGGCGCTGGGCAGCTGCTCGATCAGCGCAGCACCGAGGGCGTTGAGCCAGATCGTTTTCGAGCGCACAGCGCCGCGCAGGCGCGCGGCCAATACCGGGTTGACGGCGTTGAGCCAGTCGCTACCGCTGACGACCATGACGACCAGGGCAATGATGGAGAACGCGACGACCGTGAAGGCCATCAGGACGATGTGGTTCATGTGTAGGCCTTTTGGGCAGAGTCGAAGAAGGCCAGGCGCTCGGCCAGGCCGTTATACCCGCCGTTCACGCGGCGCGTGACAGCGCGCTGGTCGCCTTTGTCGGCCAGCTGGTTCAGGCCGTGCGATCGCCAGAACCAGGCTGCGCTGCGCGCGGCGTGCTCCGGCTCTTCCAGCAGCTCGGGGTGCTCGACGCAATCGATCCCGAGCGCCATCATGCAGGCGATGTAGTTGGCGCGGCCGGTGATCTGGATCAGACCGCGACCGCGGAAGCGCATGCCGTCGCCCGGCTGGGTGTTGCCCAGGTCGATACGGCCCTCGTAGCGGATGCCAGACGCGATCTCGCGCGTGTAGACGAGCTGCAGTGATTCGTGCGCGATCTGGGCCAGGAATGCGGTCTCGCGGGCCTTGCCGATGATCTCGAACTCCGTCATGGCGGCGGCGAGCAGCGGCTGGTAGACCACTGCCCGTCGACCGGCCAGCGGCATGATCTTGGTCAGCTGGGCCAGCGTCAGCATGATCAGTGCCCGGTAGGCGGTTTGCCCTGCAGGAGCGACCAGATCGTCACGCCCAGCGCGACGATGGGTGCAGCCCACTTGGCCAGCCGGCCGATGCCGCCCAGGACACGGACGCCGGCTTCCATCGTGCGGAACAGCTCGACGATGTCGGAGGTCATGGCGTTGTTCGCGTCGAGCTTCGCTTCGACGACCGAGATGCGATCGGCTTTGCTCTCGACGATCAGGAGGCGCTCTTCGAGCGACAGGCGGCGGGCTTCGGCTTGCGGACCCGGGTCGGTGATGCGACGGTTGTGGGCGTCTTTGTATGGCATGGATGGCTCGTAAAATGAGAAATCAGATCCCGCCATAGGCCACGACGCGCACCTTGCCGTGCGCGCGGGCGCGCTCGGCGGCAGCTTCGAAGCAGTACACCTCGAACGCGGCCTTGGACTCAGCGGATTTTGTACGATCGAACGTTTCGGCGTCCTGCTTGCTGTACGCTCGGTAGGCCATCCACAGGCCCAGATGTTCGTGGTGCTGCTCGTCGATCTCGAACGCCTGGTCGGCGCCGATGATCGACTCGAGGGGCAGGCGTTCGATGGAAAGTTGGATTGCACCGGCTTGCGCCGGGTAACTGTGCAGCCGTGCGCGGTGCTCTTCCATGCCGATCACCAGGCGCTGCACGCGGCCCGGCACCTTGTTGAAGCGGAAGCCGCGGCGGCGCATGTCCTCTTCGTTCCACACATCGATCTGACGGCCGGTGGCCACGTCGGTCGCGTTGCGGATCTTGAGGATGAGCGGACTGGTGGCAACCCAGTCAGACGCCGGCGTGTAGGCCAGCTGCGTGAAGTCGGAGGACACGTCACCGATTCCACCGACCAGGCGGCAGAACATGCGCTGGGCGTCGTTCATGTAGCCGAAGACTTCTTTGTCGGACCACAAGTACGGCTCCTCAACATCGTTGAGGTCCAGGCGGAACTGTTCGAGCAGGTCGGTGGAATTCATGGCTTATTCGCCTTTGGCTTCGTCGCCCAGCAGGGCCAGCCACAGCTCGTCGATTTCGCGGGCGGCGACTTCAAAGCCCAGCGCGGTCGCGACGACCTTGGCCTTCGGCTTGCCGGTGGCGGTGAATTCGTCGCGCACGTTGCGAGTCTTGATGTCGGCCAGCGCCATCTTGATCAGTTCGTTGCGCTCGGCCGGATCGACAGGAGCGACTTTTTCCGGGCCTTTCGCCTGGTCGTCGAACTCGATGTCTTCGACTTTCGCGTCGGCCGGCTGCGCGCCGATCGCCAGTACCTCGTGGTGCATCGACTTCGGCACGTAGGTCGGCTCGTTTTTCTTGAACGCGATCGAGTGGCCGGAAACCGAGGACACGGTCAGGTTGCGCGGGAGGGTGAACTTCATGCGGATGCTCCTTGAGGTGAAAGAAAGACCGGGGCCGAAGCCCCGGTCTAGGGAGCCGATTAGTTCGGCTGGACGAGGCCGGCGCGGCCCTTGATCACGTACTGGACCGAAATGCGCAGCGCGCCTGCGGTCGGCGCGGCGCCGACCAGCACCGGGGTGACGAAGATCTCGCCGCCATCGCTGACGTAGCCGGTAACGCCCAGCGGAGTGCGCGCGGCGGTTTTCAGGTCGACGTCGTTCGCGTAGCGGTTGGCCACGATCTTGTCGCCCACGTCCAGCACCAGGCTGGTGCCCGGGTTGAACGCGGTGTCGACGATCACGTCGCCGCCGACGATCTGCGCGCCGTATGGCAGGTTGATCGCCTGCACGGCGACGCCGGTGTCAGCGATCTGGTCGAACGCGATCGAGATCGAAGCGAACAGCACGGTCTGGCGACCGACGTCGAGGATGAGTTTCTTGTTTGCCATGATGGGTTCCTATGGGTTCGGGGATACGCGACTGCGCCGGCCGGAGCCGGCGCATTTGCCATTACTGGGCCACGTAGATGTTCAGCAGGCCGAAGTCTTCGACCGACTGGTCCGCTTCGTAGATCGAAGCGAATTTCGGTTTCAGGAAGCCCATGATCTTCGCGGTGGCGACGCCCAGCTGGTTGCCGTAGTCGAATTCCTTCTCGTTCCACTCCGGGACGTTGATGTCCGCGAAGCCCATCGCCTGCGCGCCGCAGAAGGCGATCGAGCAGCCGTCGATGGCGCCCACGCTGCCCCACTTGTCGCCAGGGGCGGCGCCGCTGGTGTTGTACACGTTGCGGTACTCGTGCAGGTAGATGCCGTCGATCTTGACCGAGCCGCCGGTGAACAGCGGGTTCTGGCCGTCACGCTGCTGCGCGTGGCGCAGGTTCAGCATGTAGGTCGGGTCCAGTTTCAGCTTGGCCATGGCCTGCGGGGTCAGGAACGCGTGGTAGGTCTCTTCGCCGCCGGCTTCCTTCACGCCGCGGATGTAGTGGTCCTTCGCGTAAGCCTTGGCCTGCACGAACAGCTCCCACATCGGGGTGTCGGCGGTGGTGACAGCGCTGGTCGCGCCGTTGGCCGACAGGGTCTTCGTGGCGCCGTTCCACTGCATGCGGCGCTTGGCGGTCGGTGCGGCGACGTCGGGTGCGAATTCGAGGAACTGGAAGTCCGAACCGACGCGGGCGCGGCCGTTGTTGGTCTTCGCGTAGCTCACGCCGGCCAGGGTCAGGAAGCCCAGTTGGTCCATGCGCTCCGACAACCAGTAGGCCAGGCGGTCCTTCGAGTTGCCGCGGAATTCCACGATCGACTTCTGCTCAGCGATGCGGCCTTCCGAGCGCACGGCGTGACGCAGCTGGTCGATGCGGATCACCTGATCGAACGACTGCATGGCTTCTTCGTTGTCTTCCAGCGTGCGGTCGCCGGCGACACCGTCACCGACCAGATCGGCCAGCAGGGTGATGACTGCGCGGGTGCCCTTCTCCGAGGTTTTCAGTTCGGTGATGTGCTGGATGACGCTGTTCGGGCCTTTGCCCAAGAAGCGGTTGATGAACGAGTAGTTGCGGGCCTGCTTCCACAGATCCATGGACCAGATGGTCTTCTGTTCGGTGGTCAGGCGGGAGAAATTGGTAAGCATCGAAAAGCTCCACAGGTTGAGGGATTGGTTTGGTACTTCGTCGCCGTATCGCTGGCCTGCGGAAGAAACTGTTCGGCGCTGTCGGGGCCGAGCCGGGTGTGGAATGCAGGACGTTTCCTACAGGCCACTAATTGCCTCGGAGCATACTGCAAAAAATAAGGCCGCGCAAGCGCGGCCTTATCGAATGTTGCAGCGGAGGGTCAGAACGCCGCGATGCGCAGTCCGAGGATGTGCGAGTAGACCGTCATCGCTTCGTACTGCACCTGCAGGTGCGCCCGCTCGATCGCGGAGAGCTTCATGTAGATCGGCGTCGTAGTGAAGGCTTCGAGCGCCGCGCGCTTATCGTCCAGCTCGCGCTGTTCGTCGACCACGCGCTGCTGGTGCGGCGCCAGGCCCGGCACGATCGGGCGGGCCCGATACGCCAGCTCGAACTGCTCCTTGGGCGACCACGAGACGTAGCCAGCGTGGCCATGCACGTTTGCCTTGCCGCCGTCCTGATACTCGACGAGGAAGCCCTGATCCGCGCCGTTCTCGTCGGCCGGCAGCTGCCAGCCGCGATAGCCGTTGTACTCGGCGCGCGTCATCGGTACCGCGAGCACCACTTTCGTTCCGATAAAGCGCTCCATCAGACCGTGTCTCCGCGCAGGCGCGAGATCTCTTCCTCGCTCAGCTTCGAGAATTTATCGAACGGCATCTTGATGACCGTCTTCGCGTCCAGCACGCCGCCGGCCGCGTCGCTGTTGGCGCCGGCGTTGGCCAGGGCTGGTGGCTGCGCGTCGGCGGCGCCGGCGTTCTTCTTGCGCTGCTCGGCGGCGCGCGCATCCTTGGCCGCAGCAGCTGCTTCGGCTTCGGTGACGCGCGGGGTCACGCTGGTGGCGTCCTTCTGCTTGCCGGTCTCCGGACGGATGATGTAGCCCACGGCCTTCTGCAGCGCGGCGCTCGGCGTATAGCCCTTGGCCACGTAGGCGCTCTGCATGTCCAGCACCTCGGCCACCAGCTCCTTATCGTACTCCGGCGCGTCCGGCTTGAGCTGCGGGTACGCGGCTTCCAGGCGCTCGACGACTGCATCGAAGCGCACGGTCTCGACTGCATCGGCGGTCGCCGCAGCGGTGCGGGCTTCGGCCTGCTGCGTGATGATGTCGCGCTCAAGGCCGCGGATCTCACGCATCAGCGCGGTCGCTTCCTTGGTCTTGCCCTCAGCCAGCAGCTCGGCGTACTTCTCTTCCTTCTCGACGACCTGCGCTTCGAGCTTGCTGATCTCGGTGTTCACGGCCTTCGTGGCGGCGCCCTGGCGCACCTTGGCCAGCTCGACTTCGGCCGCTTCGCGCGCGGCGCGCTCGCGTGCCAGCACGGCTTCGTGCCGCGACAGCGGGATGCGGGTGTCCTTCTTCTTGCCACCCTTGCCGTCGTCCTCGCCGTCGTCGTCAGCGCCGGCGCCTTCCTTGCCTGCGCCCAGGCCTTCCTTGCCCTTGCCTTTGAGGTCGTCGGCCAGTTCCTGCTCGGTCTTGCCGTTCTTGGCAGCTGCGGCCGCGGCGGCTGCGGATGCAGCTTCGTCCTCGTCCTCTGCGGTCGGTGTGAAGTCGTCGCCGCGGTCGGCGGCGCTGCCACCGCTACCGCCGCTCATGCCGTCGTCGGCAGGGGCCATCAGGCGGGCGCGCATCATGAGGCGTTGGAGGAAGATGTTCATGCGGATTCTCCTTGTTTTGCTGCTTTGGGTTGGTCGTTATCGGGTTTGTCGGCACCAGCGCCGGTGATGGCGGCAATGCGTTCGGTCTTCATGCGCTCGGCGGATTCACGTTCCTGGCGCGCCTGGTCCTGCTGCCGCAGCGCCAGCTCCTGCTGGTGCTTCTCGGCGCTCTGCTGCATCTCCTGCTCGTGCTTCTGCTGGCTGATCGACATGTCGACCTCAGCTTTCTTCGCCGCGGCCTCGGCGCCGTTGTCTTCCGGCGGCGTCATGGCTTCCTTCTCGGCGGTGATGCCTTCCTTCTCGGCCTTGGCTTCCTTGAGCTTGGCGTCGGCCTGCTTCTGCTGGACTTCGGCCTCGGTCTTGGCCACTTCGGCGCGCTGGCCGGCGGCTGCGACCTGGGCGGCTTCCTGGGCTTCCGGCGACGACGTGGCTGCGGCCATCTTCTTGATGATCGCGGCCTTGTTGTGCAGGCGGCTGTTCTCGATGAGTACTTCGTCCGGGATCGCGATACCCAGCTCCTTGAGGGCCACGGCCTGATCAAACTGGCTGTCTTCGAGCGTTTCGCGCACCGGCACCGAGCTGATCACCACGTCGTATTCACCGATCGTGAGGTCGTTGAGCACCTTGCCCTCGGGCGTGATCTCGTTGATCGTGAACTGCTCCTGCTCGCCGGTGATCTGGTCGTGCGTGATGTGCAGCACGCGCTCCTCGCTGTAAAACTGCTGTACCAGATCGAGCACGTTGCGCGCGATGAGGTAGTCGGTGCGGGTCAGGCTGTCGAGCGGCTTGGCGATGTTCGTGCTGCCAGCCTGGCGCTTGGCCTGGATCGCCTTGGCGGCGACGTCGGCGCGGTCCTGGCCCATCTGGCTGTCCGACACGCCCGAGATCGACTTGATGCTGTCCTCGGCCTTGTAGCTGATCCGGTCCAGGCCCTGCGGCACCTGATTCGGGGCGATCTTGACGATGTCCTTGTCCGGGTCGCCATTCACTTCGATCACCAGGCCGGTCTCGGCGCCGCGCTCTTCCAGCTCCGACGCCGACATGTTCGACAGCGCGCCTTTCTTCGTCTTCCAGCCGCTGTTCGCGGTGGTGTTCACGACGTGCAGCTCCTGGCTCGAGACCTTGTTCAGCAGCTCCTGCGGGCCGATCAGGTTCTCGACCAGGCCGATCGTGCGGCCGTGGCGGAAGTAGGGGAAGTACGGGACGATCGTGAAGTGCTTGTACGGCGACCACTTGTCGTGCAGGACTAGATCGTCCGCGGTGACGACCCACTTGATGCGCGGAACGCGCTTCTTGATGACGCCGAAGCCGAACTTCTCGACGAACAGCGCGATGCGGTTGCGGTCGAAGTCTTCCGGGATCGGCCGGGTGTCGCCGGTCTCGAACGCGATGAAGTGCTCCTGCATGTCGAGCACGCGATACTGGCGTTCCAGCAGGCGGATATTGCGCGTGACGCTCGACTCGTCGTAGGTACCGTTGAACGGGATGAAGTTCGAGTTGTCGCTGCCGAAGCGGTCGCGGATGAAGTCCATCGAATCGTAGCCGCTGGCGTAGACCGAGCCGTTCCGGTTGCGCAGGATCTCGGCGTCGGCCTTCGAGAACATCGTCTCGACCTGGTCGACCGTCACCCATTTCGTGATGAGCAGGTCATTCCACGTGTCCGGATCCATCTGGTCCGCGTCCGGGTCGACGACCACGTTCTTCGGGTTGATGTTTTCGATCTTCACGTCGCCCGACAGGGTCTCGCTGAACTCCATGCGGATGTCGAGGTAGCCACGGCTCGTGATAATCCCGTCCGCGAACATGTCGCTGCGCTTCCAGTCGAGCTGGTTCTGGTCCGAGATCTGCTTCATCACCTTGGTGAGAATTTCAGCGGTCTGCGGATCGGCGCCGGAGCGCGGGCGGAACGAAATTTCGGCCCGGTTGTAGATCTGCTCGCCCATCACGTTCGAGATGGTCGAGATGATCTTGTTGATGGTCAGCGCAGGCCGGCGCTGGGCATTCAGGCGCGCCAGCGTGGCTAGATCCCATTGCTCGCCCTGGAAGAAGGCGTCGCACTTGTGTGCTTTTTCGACGAACTGGCGGTGGCCGTTATCGCGGCACCACTGATAGCGGTCCCAGTTTTTCTTTGCAACGTAGCTGTCGACTGGCATGTGTGTTCCGGGGTTGAAAATTGAGTTCGGCGGTGCCGGCGAACGTGCGTCCTTGGTTAAGCGGCCATGTGGCCGACAGTGGTGCGCGTGGTCTTGAGCTTGTCCTTCCACGACTTCGGCGGTGCGGCCTTCGGTCGGGACGGCGCCGGCTTGCCGACGACGAGCTGCGCGAGCCAGGACAGGGAGTCGACGCAGTCATCGTGTACGCCGGCCGGAAAGCGCAGCATCTCGGTGCGGACCGTCTCGTACCACTCGCCGTTCGCGTTGAAGTAGACCCGGCCCTGCTGCATCCGCCCCTGCAAGGTGCGCGCCCGCGCCATCTTGTCCGTCGTTGGTCTCAGCACCTCGTACGGCACGAAGAATCCCTCCTCCTCCATGCGCTTTTTCAGCAGCGCCTCGATCGAGCGGAAGATCTGGCCATCCTCGAAGCCCAGCAACAGGGACGGATGATACCAGCGTTTCGCTGTGGAAAGAATGGCGTTGACGATGTGGAAGGCGTCGCCGGACTTAAATCGCACCACTTCCGCCACATTCAGCTCATCCAGATCGTCCTGAATGCCCACGGAGCCGACCGTCCAGTCGTTCTGCTGCTTCTCGCTGATCGCGAAGTCCCAAGCCTGGTAGACGTGGACGTAGTCGTTCAGCGCGCCTGGCGGCGCCATGCCGCGGCGCTTGAACTGGTCCTTCGTGAAGTAGCTGCCGTCGTCCGGGACCGGGTTCTGCTGATACAGCGCCGACCAGAAGCGCGGCGGGATGACCGCCTTGATGCGCTTGAGCTTCTTCACGTCGTAGCGGTCGGCGTGCAGCGCGGCGCCGCGCGGGCGCAGCAGCTTGAGGCTGTCCGGATCGTGGCCCTGGCGCTTCGCGGCGCTGATCGCGGCCGTGGCCAGGCGCTTCGCGTAGCCGGTCGGGTCGGTGTCGTGCATGTTCTGATCGAACACCAGTTCCGTGTCGACGCGGACAATCTCGTCGGTGTCGATGTTGAGGAATTCGGCCTGGTCCGAGATCGCCGGGTACTTGATGATCTCGAACTGGTCGGCCTCGGGGTCCGTGGCCATGGCGATCTGCAGCCGGCCGGCCAGGTCATCGTCATGCCACCACGTCTGGATCACCAGCACGCCGGCGCCAGGTGCGAGACGGGTGTACGCGGTCGAGCCATACCAATCCCACAGCTTTTCGCGGATGTCGGCGCTGTCGGCCTCCTCCGCGTTCTTGATCGGGTCGTCGATGATGAGCACGTGTGCGCCCTTACCCGTGATACCGCCGCCCACGCCGGCCGCGACGTAGCCGCCCAGCCTACCGTGGACGCCCCATTCCTCGGCTGCGCGGTGGTTCGGGTTCAGCCGGGCCTCGAACACGGTCTGGAAGGCCGGGTCGTCGAACAGCTGCTGCACCTTGCGTGAGAAGCCCATGGCCAGGCCCACGTTGTACGAGCAGGCGATGATTTCGTGGTCCGGGAAGCGCCCTAGGTGCCAGGCTGGGAAGGTTTTCGACGCGATCTCGCTCTTCCCATGCCGCGGAGGCATCAGGAGCATCAGGCGCGGCGACAGCCCCTTCTCCACGTCGTCGCTGAACCGCTCCAACCGGCGGCAGATGTCCTCGTGGACCCAGCCGGCCATGTAGCGGGGGTTCATGCGCTGGATGAACGGCAGCAGCTTCCGTTTCGACAGGGTGCGGCTGGCCAGCTCGCGTACCGCGTCGTCGCGGGAGATGGCTTTCGGGGCCGGGGCGACGGTCACGCCTCCACCTCTTCGTCATGGCCCACGGCCTGCACCTCACGGAACACCGCGTCGAGCACTTCGCCGCCGGCCTGGCCCTTGATGATGGCCAGCAGGGTCTCGTCGTCGAGCCGCTCGACCTTCTGGGTGATCTGGCCGTTGATGTTCACGTCGATGACCTTCTTCACCGGCTCGTAGTAGCCGCACATCTTGCCCACCTCGCGCCAGGCGCCGGTCAGCGCGGTCGGATCGGCCTGCAGGCGCGCCATGTCGGCCGCTTCAAGGAAGCCTTCCATCACGCGCTGGCGCGTCATCTGCACGCTCGCCTCGTAGGCCTTCTTCTCCCGATTGTAGATGTCGACGATCAGCGGATCTTTGGCCAGGCGGTAGGCGTAGGTGCCGTTGTCGGCGTAGCCGGCGCGCGCGCTGGCGCTCAGGATCGACTCGCCGGCCGCCCAGTGGCGAACGAACATCATCTGCATCTCGGTGAGGTGACGTTCTGGCGACTTGATCGCCGCCATTTTCGGCGTCGACGCATCGACGGCCTGCGCGCGCAGCTTCGCGAAGCGTGCTTCCTGGCTCGCGGCCTTGCGCTTCGTGGTGCTGGGCGCCTTGGTCTTCGGTGCGCGCGCTGCAGGCGCTGCTTTCGGTTTTGCGGTGGCCATGTTCGATGAAGGTGGATTGGACAGTGGCCGAATTCTAACTTGCCCGCCGGAAATTTGCGAAAAATTTTTTACGGGGTGGCCTGGTCGCGAAGGGGTGGGTGCCTGGGATTCAGTTCTCGGGCCGGGAGAAAAAGTACGGGGAGTTCGGTTATACGCCGCCGGGAGTCCTCCCCTCCCGGGTCTCTCAAAACCCCACCCCACTTCGGATTCGGATCTGCGACCGTGGAAAAAGGATGCTTTACATCCCTCTCCACGCGCCGCACTGAATCCGCAGCTACGCAGCGCGCCGTACGAAACTCCGTTTCGTTCGTCGCTCTGCTGCGCAGCTCCTGATACATAGCCCTGCATGCCCACCACGCACAGCGAAGCTTCGTGTCTGCATGCATGCGAGGGATCATGAACCCGATCCCTCGCTCGTAACGCTTCGTGTATCAATCACACGAGGAGTTCATCATGGCACGCATTACCAAGGCAGTTCTCGAGCAGCAGGTCGCAGACGCAGCAGCACGTATCGAAGCGCTCAAGGCGCAGCTGCTCGAAGAGCAACGCAACTTCGAGCACGCACACGCAGCGCTCATGAGCGCATGCGAAGAGCGTGATGCGCTGGCGCTGGACAACGCAGCACTGCGCGACGAGATCGGCGCGCTGCGCGCTGAGGCCGCGGCTGCACGCACGCCGTCGCGCCGCATCGCAGCTGCTATGCCTGCATGGCAAGCTGAGCGTGCGGCTGCTATGCAGCTGGCTCGCGAGCTGGCAATGCGCACCGGCCGCATGGTGAAGGCATGAGCGCCGTCGTAGGCGCAGGCCTGATCCTGCTGGCGCTGGTCGTAGTGCCCGTCGCATTCGTATGCGGCTGCGTCGCACTGGGCAACTGGCTCGGCCGGAGGTCGGCATGAGCACCGCTGGCCTGGTTGTCGAGGAACTCGACGTCGAGCATATCGTGGCGCTGCCGGTCACTGACCCGCTGGCGTCCATGGATCTGCATCTGCGCTGCATCAATCAGATCGCGCAGATCCAAATGCTGTTGGCCGAGTCGCGCGCGTTGCGCGCTTGGACTTGCCAACTCTGATCACACAGCTGCGAGCCAAACACCCGGCTCGCCGCTCAACCCGCTCCCTGTACATCCACCCTGTCTTGAAAGGACACTGCATCATGAAAATCACCGCCAAAGCCCAAGCCGTCGAGTTCACCGTCACCGGCGAGAACGACGTCGTTCTGTTCTCGCACAAAGCTGAGAACGTCGAGACCTCGGGCGACATCGCTGAGATCTTGAAGAACTTGTCGTCGCTGGCCCACCTGTTCAAGCAGCTGGACGCGACGCATCGCGAAGCTGCGGTCGAGCAGGCACAGGATGCGCACGCCGCGGAAGCCCGCACCACGCGCATGCAGACCTTCATCGACTCGATCGAGTACGTGATCGCAGTTGCTCGTGAAGAGCAGCTGACCAGCGAGCGTTTCGACGCGCTGTGCGAGCAGGCCGAGCGCCTGATCAAGCAGCCTGAGTTCGTGGTCAACGACCTGGTCGATGTCACGTTCGACATGTTCTACGCGCAGACCAGCAAGCACTGGGACAGCGCGCGCATGACCCTCGCAATGAAGGCGATGGCCAATGCACGCGGTCGTCGTCGCGGTTAATCCGCAGCACCACGCGCCGGGCATCTCGCTCGGCGCAATCAGTAACTGTTCAATCGTTCGTAGTTCACTCACACATCACAGGAGCATCACCATGGCACACGTTCAAGCACAAACCTCGGCTCAAAAAGCAGCAGCAACCCGCGCAGCGAAGGCCGAAGCGGCCAAGCAGGAGCAGCTGCGCACCGCACGCGCCGAAGTCCGCGCGAAGCGCAAGGCTGATCGCGAAGCAGCAGCTGCGCACGCAGCCAAGCAGCCGCAGGCTGGCCACGCCACTGTCGAGCAGCTGTTCGACATGGAGGACGTCGAGCTGCCTTCGTGGAAGCGCGTCACCGTGGGCATCATCCTCGGCCTGGCTGGTGCGTTCGTCACCGGCTACGGCATTGGCATGCTCATGGCCTACTGCCTGGCCGGCATCGCCACCCTTGCCACGAGCGCAGCGCTGGCGCTGGCGCTCAGCGCGCTGGTCTGGATCATCGGCATCTACGCATCGTGGAAGATCGGTGGCTACGTCGGCGGCAAAATCTTTGCGTCCGTCGTCCTGCCCGAAGGGCTCGCATCGCGCAGCGCAGCGTCCATCAGCAACGCAGTAGGCGGTGCGAAGGATCGCGTGGCTGGCGTGTTCAGCGGCTCGTCCACCGTGCAGCGTGCGCAGCAGTTCACTGGCGCGTACATGAGCAAGAAGCCAGCATGATCATCGAGTCCGGCGTCATCGTGGCGCTGGGCTTGATCTTCACATTCTTCAAGCTCAGCTGGGGCTTGCGGCTGCGGATGCTAGGTCATCCGCTCGCCTTGGACATCTCGGTGTTCACGCTCCTCAACTTTCTACACTGGGGCACATTCAGTGGCGTCATGGTCGCAGCGACCGGCGCACTGGTGTGCTCTGGCCTTATTTCACTCGGCCGCAAGGTATTCGGATACATCGCCAAAGGCGTGTATTACCCCGGCCATCTCGACATGATGGAGAAGCTCAAATGAAAGCTCGCACCTTGCTCACGCAGGAAGAGTATCGCAAGCAGCAGCGCAATCAGCGTTGGCTCAAGACGGCGATCGTCGCATTGCCGATGATCCTCGCAGGTATCAGCTGCGTCGCTGGCTTGTACATGGCGTTCTTCCACCATGTCCGTTAGCGACGACGCATTCGAGGTCTCGGAGTTTTCGATCTACGAGATCCTGTACCAAGGGCACGAAGGTCTCACATGGATCGTGGAGAACACCGCGGACATGCGAGATCCGTTCGAGATTCTTTCGGCACGAGAGGAACATGTGGGCAAGCCTCTCATCTTCATCTTCAAGGAGCACGACATGTAGATCGATATGCGCAAGCATCTCTCGCACAGCGAGCGCAGGCAGTGGCTGCGACAAGTCACCACTTCGGGCAAATCAGGCTAATGGCGTCGACCCGAGCGCCCATGAGCCGACCATAAAGACCCAGGCACAACTTGGCGGCTACCAACCGCAATCAGTGAGCACGATGCGTCGTGGCTTCTCACGCTGGACGCTGTACCCAGCACAGTTCTCAGTTCATTCAATCCATCCAACTTCGAAAGCACATCATGACCATCACCACCGTCCATCACGATCTCCCAGTCGTCATTTCCAAGTCCATCCTCAAGTCGATGATCGGCTCGCTCAACGCAACCGCTATCGCCTACACGCGCATGCATTTGCGCTTTGGCATTCGCGAATTGCCGGAGGTGCCCACCATCGACGACCTCAACGACGAAATGGCTGCAGTCGACGAGCAGATTTCTCGCGACTACGCTACTGCGTCGCAAGGCTTCAACGTTCCGATGGCCACGCCGGAATTGATCCAGCGCCTCATGGAGCTGCGCGATTTCTTCATCGCATGTCTGGTGCAAATGAAGACCGACAATAACGATGCACCGCTGTCCATCGCGGAAACCATCAAGTTCCAAATGGGCCGTCCATCCGGCATCAACGAGGAGATGATCGAAGCCCTGGCTGCGGCAGTAGACATGGATCCTGAGCTGCTGAAAGCTGCGCAGCTCAAGATGGTCAATGACGACGCAGCAGATCTGAAAGCGAACGCTGGCAAGATCGTCGACTACCTCACGCAGTACGATGGCGTGATCGAAGAATTCGACGACAGCGATGTCGAGATCAACTTCAGCAAGCTGCCAGCGCACGTGCAGTACAAGCTGGTATTCGCAGCACTGCGCGCACACGACAAGTCGAAGCAGAAAGCGATGATCTCGCTGCTGCGCGGTAAGCTCGACGCAGCCGGCGACATCAAGATGTTGCAGGCACATCACGCAGAGCTGCTGGTGTGGCTCATCACGTTCGCGAAAGCGAATCGCGTGGAACTCGACGCGTATCAAGAACGCGGCGGCACGCTGCCTGCAATCGAAGATCGCACCGTGGTCGTGTCGAACACGAAGGCGGTAAGCAAGCCGCAGGTCGAGAAGGTCGAGCAGCACGAAGCTCAAGCTGAGGCCAGCACGAGCAGGCCGAAGGCAGGCATGCGTCGCGCGCCGAAGCCAGAAGCTGTGCAGTAAATCATAAGGCGCATGTGGCCCTTCGGGGCTGCATGCGCCTTTAACTTTTGGTAGCCCTGGGAGCTACGGACTAGCATTGCCTAATCTGCAATCCTTCCAAACTTCCGAAATTTCTCCGAAACTTTTAAGTTTTTCATACTCAATCTCTCTATTTTTATTTTTTCCTATATTAACTTTCAGCTTAAATTTTGGAAGATTGGAAGGAAATAGAAAATAGGTAGATAAATCAATGAGTTACGTGAAAAATTTCCTTCCAATCTTCCTTCCAATCTGTGTGCGCCTTCCAAAATTTCGGAAGGAATCGCCACTTTTGTGCTTAATTATTGAGCAGCAGGAATTTTGCCGTGCAGAAATCGCATGTGCGACAATGATTGCCCTGCTCCACATCGGAAGAACAGAAGGATTTCGGAAGGCGCACTGCGCTACCTTCAGTCACGTACCAAGGACACCAAAACAATGAATATCGTTTTTCTTGCTGCCTCCATCCCCCTCACCAAAACGTACACGAAAAAAGCTGACGGGTCGATCGAGAAGTCCAGCTATCCGAACGTAACGAATTTCACCTCGCATGAGGAACCCTGCCCCGACATGAAAACGTTCGAGGCACTGCTGCGCAAGCACGCGGCCCAGGGCAACACACTGCTCAAGGGCCAGATTTCTCGGCCCCTGGTCAATGAGTCGCGCAAGGGCTCGACGGACAGCAACGCGGCAACCGACTGGATCGTCTTCGACGTAGACGGCCTTCCAAACGTCAGCACCATCGACCAGTTCCTCATCTCGATGAACCTGGCGGACGTCAGCTACGTCGTCCAGTACTCGGCCTCCTACGGAATCGAGAACAAGGATCTGCGCGCGCACGTCTTCATGCAGCTGGCCAAGCCCATGGCGGCGCCGCTGCTCAAGCAATGGCTGATGGACCTGAACCATCGCATCGACATGCTGCGCAATGCGATGTCCCTCACGAGGACCGGCAATGCAATCAGCTGGGCCCTGGACATCACGGCCTGCCAAAACGACAAACTGATCTACATCGCGCCCCCGCTGCTCAAGGGCGGAATCAAGGATCCGATGGGCAAGGCGCCGCGCATCGCGTACGTCCCGAAGCGCATCGCACGCCTGGACATCACGGACAAGATCCCGAGCACCGAGACCAATCGGGAGAAGACCCACAAGCGCATCAACGAGCTGCGCGAGAACGCCGGCCTGCCATCGCGCAAGCACACCTATAAAATGGTGGGCAGCAACCAGGTCCTAGTCAAGCCGGACAGCGCTACGATCAGCGACATGAAGATCGACCGCGGCTTCGTCTACTTCAACCTCAACGGCGGCGACAGCTGGGGCTACTGGCACCCGGAGAACAACCCGGACTTCATCTTCAATTTCAAGGGCGAGCCGACCTACCAGACCAAGGAGCTGTTGCCCGAGTACTGGGAACAGCTCACCCAGCAAACCGTCAAGACCAGCAGCGCAGGCCTCATGTATCTGACCCTCCTCGACAAGAAGACCAGTTCCTACTACCGCGGCACCTACGACGCGGGGTTGGATCTTCTCGAATTGAACATGGCCAAGAACGAGACCCAGGTCCGGCACTTCGCCAAGCAGTACGGCGTCCCGCTAGGCGACTTCATCCCGGAATGGGAACTGGTCTTCGATCCGCACGGCCCGATCGGCAATCGCGTCGATATCGCCAGCCGCACGATCAACCTGTACGAGCCGACGATCTACGGCAAGGCCAAGGTCAAGAAGACCACGGTTATCCCGCCGACGATCAAGAAGGTCGTCCACCACGCGCTCGGCAGCGACGACAAGGTCTTCGACCACTTCATCAACTGGCTGGCCTGCATCTTCCAGTACAAGACGCGCACGCTGACCGCCTGGGTACTGCACGGCACCGAGGGCACCGGCAAGGGCCTCTTGATGAACAACATCATCCGCCCGCTGCTCGGCTCGAAGCAGACGGCCGCGAAGCACATGGACGAGCTGAACGAGCAGTACAATCACTGGATGGCGAACTGCTTCGTCGTCTTCATCGACGAGATCGAGGCGAAAGCACTCGAGAACGAACGCGGGGCCATGGCCAAGCTGCGCAACTGGATCACGGAGGCGACGATCTCGGTGCGCGCCATGTACCAGGGCAGCGTCGAGGTCGAGAACCACTGCAACTTCATCTTCGCGTCCAACATGCCTGAGCCGGTCATCCTCAAGGCGCAGGACCGCCGGCACAACATCGCGGTCTACCAGCCGCAGCGCCTGCAGATGACGCAGAAGGAACTGGACAAGATCGAGTCCGAGCTGCAGGGCTTCCACGATTACCTGATGACGTACAAGGCCGATCGCCAGCTGGCCAGCACGCTCATCGATACCGAAGATCGCCGCACGATGATCGCGATCTCCGAGACCAGCATCGACGTGGCCATCACGCGCATGCTGGGCGGCGACATCGAGTTCTTCATTGACCAGCTGCCCAGCGACGACGGCTATAAGCGCAATGCGCTCAAGGCCAACCGCGTCGAGGACTACAAGGAGATCCTGCTGCGCCTGGTCGAGCGCACGGACGCTAACGACGGCACCTGCAACATCTCGCGCGACGAACTGCGCGTGCTGTTCGACTATACCGTGGGCAACATGCCGGACACTCCGAACAAGTTCACGTCGATGCTCAAGCATCACCGCATCCACATGAGCAAGGTCTGGGTTGACGGCCGCGCGGTCCAGGGCATCAAGACGACCTGGGCCGAGCTGCACCGCTTCAACGAGTTCAAGGACACGATCAATCCACCGGCGGCGCCACCGAAGGGCAAGCCGGCGCTGAAAGCCGTAGGAGCCAAGAAATGACGCACCAATTATCCGAAATACGCCAGCGCGCACTCGCGCTTATCCGGGAAGCCAAGCTCGACAAGCTCGGCCCTGGTCCGCTGTACGATGAATGGCGCGCGATCGTGAACGGGCTGCTCTCCGGGGATGACGAAGACCTCGACGCAGTAGCCACCAAGGTCGTCGACCTGGCGAAGCGAGTGCTAGCGAAGCGAGTGCTAGCGAAGAAAGCCGGCGAGTAATGCACGCGCGCTTCGATGTGCCTGGCCACTGGCTCGCTCTCTATATAGAGGGCGGCGCCGGCACGCACATCGTCACAGCGCGCGTCAACCGCAACCACCGGGCCCGATCGCTGAGCGTCATCGAATCCAGCCAGGGCGATGCGGTACGATTCCACGAAGCCGTTTATAACTGGGAAGCGCCGGCCGTCATGGCTGAGCTTTTCGCGGACATCCTTTCATACGAGGGCATCATGATTACCACCGAACAAGCGCACAAGCTGCGCGCACTGATCGAGCAGTACCGCGACGCGGAACTGGCCGACAGCTGGAAAGGCTGCGGCGACCCAGCCGATCGCGCAGACATCGAGCAGGAGCAGAAAGAGACGAAGCGCGATCTCGAGCTGTACATCTATGAACTCGAGCACGGCACCGCGCCGCAACCGCCCAAGCTCTCGGAGGCCACGCGATGATCCGCTTCACTGCCAACCAGCTGATCCTGCTGCTGCAGATCTACCGTGGCACGTTCCACGACGAGGTCCATCCAGGCACGCTGAACAACGACCTGCGCTTCCTGATCGATAACGGCTTCGTCAAGCAGATCAAGTCCACGGCCGCAGCCGGCAATATGAGCTACGACACCACCGAGGCCGGCGCGTTCTTCGTCAAGGTCAAGGTGCTGGGAGAGCAGCCATGAGCGCCACCGAAGCACTGCCCTTCATGCCGAACCCCGAGGAGCTGGCGCGCCTGCTCGCATCGCGCGTCGATCCGGACGCCGAGCGCATGCGCTACTTCGGCCAGGCCATGATGGACAGCGTCTGCAGCCCGGACAACCTGGCGCCGCAGACGCGCAGCCTCATGCAGATCATGGACCTGCACAAGCCGCGCACGCTCGATGAGCTGCGCACCTGTATCGACGCGGCGAAGATCCTGACACCATGAGCCGCGTAGCCGACACCGTGCGGCTCATGATGACCAAGGATGCGCGCAAGCGGCTCAAATACAAGATGGGCGAATTGGCCGGTGCGCCAGGTTTCGCCGGCGATAACGCCAAGCTGCTCGACGTGCTTACGCGCCGCGCCGAGAAGGGCATAGGCACCTACACCGCCAAGGTGCTCTGCCCGCATACGAACATCGTTACCAACCAGTTCCGCTCGAACGGCTACAACGTGTACGCCTATGCGTGCGCCGATTGCAAAACGCGGATCACATCCCGGATTCCATTATGACCCTGAACAAACCCAACATCGACCCCGAGACCGGCACGGCCTTCGGGGTAATCGGCGCGCATGTGCTGGACGGCGACCTGGTCGACCAGCTGATCTACGGCTCGCAGATCACCAACCACACCTACCTGCTGGCGCGCGCCAATGCGCTGCTCAAGGCCCGCGCCGCTGCGCTCTTCGCCGGCAAACCCTGGGACGAAGAGGCCGAGGACGCAGCCGACAACGAGTTCTCGGACGGCTACCAGCGAGATGAGGACTTAATCACCGGTACCTGGGACGGCGTCGAGTACGCGACGGGCTGGCTGGGCGGCGCGCTGCACTTCTTCATCACGAAGTCGCCGCACACGAAGCACTGCGCGCACTGCAGCCCTTGCATCCCGGGCGCTGGCGACCTGCACAGCGAAGGCGACGTCCTTACCTACGACGTGGCCCCGGCATGGAGGGCGTAACGCTGCCCGACTGGATGCTCGACGCGCATGGATACCGCGCCGCGGTGCCGCCCGAAGGCTGGGTATTCGATGAGTCGCTGGACGACTTCCGCAAGGAGATGTTCACCGCCGGCGCCGCCGGCATTACCGCCGAGGCGAACCGCAGGCTGCTCGATGAGGTACGCCGCGCCTATCAGGGTAGCGATGAGATGCGCGCGCTGCATGGCGCGCTCGACCAGAGCGACATCTGCAACCGCCCGGTCAAGAGCGCGCTGGGGCTACACGTCCAGAGTTCGCGCAAGTACACGCGGTTCAAGTTTCCGAACTGTCCGCGGCTACGTGTTGAGGTGGTTCGCATCCTCGAACATCACAAGTGCGATACGAACGTTCGCGCGTACATGCATGACATCCACGTCGAGATCACAATCCCCAGGCTCGGCCAGGTCAACGAATTTACCGACTACTCACCATAGGAGCAGCAGTGTCCGTCACCGCACAAGAACTAGACGCCGCATACGAGCGCGGCCGCAAGGCAAGTCCGAACGAAACGAATCCTTTCCAGCATTACCATCCGGCGCTGCGCCAGGAGTGGGATGCTGGCCAACGCGATGCCGAGATCACGCGCATGCGTGAGCCGGCGCCGGTAGTTGTGCGCGTCGCTGGCAAATTGCTCCTCGGCCTGCTGGCCGTGGTTACGATCCTCAGCGTAATCAACTCCCTGCAGTAAAATGTCCATCCCGAAATTAACCAAAGGAAACCGCACCATGTTGAATCGAACCCTCCCGCCCGCACTCCTCGCCATGCTGGCCGCTACGCTGGCTAGCACCGACGCATCGGTGCTGCCCGTCGAACTGCGCGACGGCGAGTCGATCGAGCAGGCCGTTGCACGCGCGCTGGCCGAGCACCGCGAAGAATGCGAAGAATGCCGCCAGGCGCACGCCGCGGCGCAGGCAGTTTCGAACACCAAGTACGAAGCCACGCCTGATCAGATCCGCGAAAAGGTCAAGCACAAGCAGCGGGAAGAACTCGAAGCGCTGGGCAAGCGCCATGCCGCCGAGCGCGAAGCGCTGGGCCGCGAGCTGGCCGAGGACAGCCGCACCGCAGAAGCCAAGCCATTCGGCGCGCCTTACGGCGAGCAGGCCAAGGGCACCGATACCGTGAAGGCTGAAAACACGCGCAAGCCGATCGGCTACATGGCGTTCGCGCCGCACAACGGCGAAATGAAAGCGATCCCGGGCAGCTTCGCGATCGAGCGCGAGACCGTCGAAGCCATTGCCGAGGCCGTCGAATCGCATCCGATCGCCCAGGTGCTGACCGCCCTCGGCGCTGGCAAGGCCAGCGTCCGCCCGGTCTACGGCGAATAAGCCATGCGTCGGCTCCTCAGCAAGCCAGTGCCCAAGGAGGCCGACGACGGCCTGGAGCGCACGGACTGGCAGGATGAAAAAACAGACCCGACGCTCCCGGGCCAATACGAATGCTCGACCGGCGGCGGCTACATCTTCATGCGCATCTGGACCGGCGTGACCTGGCTGTCTACCGTCAATGGCGCGCCCACCACGGTGAAGATGCCGTGGCGCGGCGTGAAGCCGGGTAGCCTCCCGGTCGAGCATTACCCCGCCGCAAAGCGCGACGATCTGCTGGCCAGTCTGGCTGCGATCGGCGCCGCCGAGCTGGCACACATCGAGTCCCACATCTCGGAGCCAGCATGAACAATCTCTACACCTGCGACGGCAAGGGCGGTACCTATGAACTGCTGGGCACCGCCAAGGGCGCCGGCACATCGTCGGAAGCCGAAACGCTGGCCGTGTACCGCGACACGGCTACCGGCGCGCTGTACTTCCGCTCGCTGGACGACTTCACCAACCGCATGAAGCAGCTGCCACCGCGCGTAGTGGAGCGCCGCAAGTCCCTCGCGCACATGCAGCTCCCGGTCGACGTGCAGAGCGCGATCGAGCACGCGGCCGTCGCGCTCAGCATGGCGGACCAGGCACATGAGCACCTGGTCGGCGTGTTGCGCGAACACCTGCCGACCCGCCAGGGCTGATACCCGCAGCACCGTAGTACCTGCAGCACCGAATTCGCATCACCTCTATAACCCCATTCAAGGACACACCATGCGCTCTTCCGATATCGCCCAAGTTCTCGACATCTGCATCTCCAACAAACGCCCGGCCTTCATCTGGGGCCCGCCTGGCGTCGGCAAGTCCGACACCGTGGCCCAGGTGGCCGAGCGCCGCGGCATGCAGCTCACCGACGTTCGCCTGAACCTGCTGGACCCGACCGACATCAAGGGCTTCCCGATGCCGGACACGGCCACTGGCCAGATGCACTGGTTGCCGGCGAACTTCCTGCCACCGATGATGCTCGAGAAGGAAGTGCCGTGCGACCAGCACGGCGTGCAGCTCTACGAAGGCGCCAGCGGCTACACCTACGAGGACGGCAAGGTCTTCAAGGAAACCGCGAAGAACAAGGTCCAGATGCAGCTGATGAAGGTGCCCAACGACAGCACCGGCATCCTGTTTCTCGACGAACTGAATCAGGCGCCGCCGATGGTCCAGGCTGCGTCGTACCAGCTGCTGCTGAACCGCGCGGTGGGCGACTACAAACTGCCGGACGGCTGGGCCATCCTCGCCGCCGGCAATCGCGAAAGCGACCGCTCGAACGCGCAGCGCATGCCGGCCGCGCTGTCCTTGCGCCTCACGCACGTCGACTATGATGTGAACGTCGACGACTGGTGCGACTGGGCGCTGGACCAGGGCGATGCAGTGCCGGTCGAGCTGTTGGCGTTCATCCGTTTCCGTCCGGACCTGCTGCACAAGTTCGATGCGACGCAGCGCTCGTCACCGAATCCGCGCGGCTGGTTCTTCTGCGGCCAGTACACGAACTCGGGCCTGGCGCCGGAGCTGGAATTCGAAATGATGAAGGGCACCGTGGGCGAGGCCGCGGCCGGCGAGTACAAGGCCTTCCTGCAGGTGTTCCGTGAACTGCCATCCGTCGACGCGGTGAAGCTGGACCCGGAAGGTACGCCGATCTCGGACAAACCGGCCGTGCGCTTTGCTATCGGCGCGGCGCTGGCGGCGGCGACGACCAAGGACGTGTTCGGTCGCTTCATGCAGTACATGGGCCGCATGGAACCAGAATGGCAAATTACCTATGTGCGCGATGCACAGCGGAGGACCAACCGTGAAATCTGCTCGACGAAAGAGTACATCAAGTTCGCAACGACCCACAGCCATCTCCTCGCCTAAGCAGGCGGCGTTCGACCTCGAGTCCAGCCCACTGCTGGGCATGGACTTCGGGGATCTCGAAATGCGCGTTATGGCGCGGCTCCACGATGAGGAGATTGTCGAGGTCAAGTCGGGCCGCGTCGACCCGCGCCCGACGATGAAACAGATGATGATGGCCTACGACGCGCTCTCGGCGTATGGCGGCTCCCAGTGGGGAAGCCTGAGCGGCGCCGTCGACGCTTTTCGCGTCCAGCACCTGAGCGGTCCGGCCGCTGCCTGGCAGAAGGCGCTGCACGAAGTGCTGGGCGTGCGCGCGCACTTCTACGCCGGCCAGTCGGATGAGAAGCGGCGCGCCATGGAGCAGCGGTTCAGCGAGATGGCCCGGGGCAACCCGGCCAAGAGCCACAAGGCCGCGGTGGCGCGCAAGGTACTCGTAGCGCGCGTGAAGTATGCGCTGGACGATGAAGAGTCACCGCCATCCTGGGCGCTAGGCGATGCGTTCCAGACGATGAACCGCATCGTGCGCCAGGGCAGCGCCACCG
>Ga0265780_10002781_pt1 | contig 23477 bp, 19 predicted proteins | sample P1T30metagenome_FD_192432 | JGI IMG/M metagenome (GOLD analysis project Ga0265780, IMG submission 192432) | Plant litter microbial communities from East Loma Ridge, Irvine, California - P1 T30 | ecosystem: Environmental > Terrestrial > Plant litter > Unclassified | place: USA: California... | reverse complement strand
GCCAGTGGTCACCCACCTGACTACTAATCCGCCGGTATCCTGCTTAAGTACCGCTGAGCGAACGGGAAGCGCTGGATTCAGGATCCTATGGTCGTATGTGAAAGATGCACTGATTGAGATAAAGTATAACGGCAAGTAGATGGGGAAGGCGCATCTACTCATGGCAGGGCTCGTCGCGGAGAGTTTTCCAAGTTGTCAGCTTTTTCTACGCATCTATCCCGCTGCAATCAATACAATTCCTCTTCAAATTTGGACGTATATTGACGCAACCACACGAGTGTCGTTCATTTAATGGTGCCTAATGTTCATAAGTACGAAGATGAGCTCTCTCTGCACACATTAGGAATCGGCGAGGCTATCCGATTGTGTCGCCATGTAAACGTGTAGTCCAATCAGACGGGTGCTCTAAAGATGTCGGCTCGTCGTAGACATTGTCTTTCGTTCGCCCGTGGCTGGTAGTAAGTTCATGCGCTTTGAGGGGGAGGCAAATCGTCATATTATTCGCGTACGAAGGTGCTCACATGGATGAAGTCAGCAATGTTAGCGTTTAGTGTGCCCTGAAGGTTGACACAATAGAAACGAGCACCTTCGTAAGCCTGATCCATGCCGGTCTCGGTCAAAGGTCCTTGGAAGACTACAAAGTTGTTGACCTACTTCTTCGGCGTAGTAACTGGACATGCGTAGACTATGAATGACTTTTCGCAACTTCTTTCACGAATTACACTCCCGCCTCATCACATACCGAGGTACTTGAAAGCAAGTATCCTTCCATCTCCGTAGGACCGTGCAAACCAATGTCAAGCACTCGACCCGAGATGTCAGCAAGTCGTAAGCATCCTCCTCATTTCCCCTCATGCACTTCGATGATCTCTCGGTGTTTCCAGGAGGTCTGGTTAAGGTTGAGAATTCCCAGCAGCCGCTATGCCGGTAGAGCGCACAATAATGGGCGACGGCGTGAGACATGTCTCTCCTTACCGGGTGTGGAACAATGTCCTCCGTAGTTGGCGGTTTGACGTGGTGCGACCGCCACAAGTGCAAAAGTGTAGAATGATGGACATTCCACGGCAAGCTCCGTGATTACCTCATACGTCATTGGCTGAACTGGATGAAGGCGACAGCAACCACCGGACATTCAAACTCCACCACAGAGGCATTGCTCGATTCCCATCTTCACATGCGCATCCTCAGGCTTTTTGGCTATAGCAGAATGTCGATCTTTCCGCTATTACGACGCCTTGCTTGCGTCGTTTCACCGCTGCGAACTGCCGCGCTAAACGTAGCTGCGATCATCATTGTTTGCCACTCAGGACTGAGCGTGCGTCCAGGTCCGCCGCCTGTCAACGGCGAAATCTTCAAAATGCCAAGAGTAACGATACGTATCCTGATTCTCCACTGGGTCTTTCCGCCCGTCGATCTCTCGCTGTTGGAAACGGCCAGGCGTTGAGATCATCCTGAGGATTTCAGCCTGCATGTTCCCAACGGCGTCTTTTCGGACAAAGATCAGGAACCAACCCAGTTCGAGCGATCTGTCTCCGGCATACGGCCCAAGCGTATTTTCACCATGGCTTGCCGGCAGGCGAATGGCTGAGGCTGTTCTTGAAAGTTGAAACGTCCCATGGCTGTCAAGGCCCGATTATTTTGGTGAATCCCATCGGTTGTCTCGCCGAGCGGAAGCTGCCGACCCGTGGGCCACGCAATCATGGTGTAGATCTTCTACCTCTCTTTTTGGACAGACCAGGCAGCACAACGCTGTTGCAGATGGCGACCATGGCTGGCACGGCATCAAATCAATATTCGGTGGCAGATTTCGGGTGTCACATCTTGTGCTCCCCGCACCACGCGCGGAAGCGAAGTCACACAAAAGCCGATGGAGTGGTACTTCACCTCCTCGAGATGCATCAAAGTATTGATCGTGTCGGAACTCGAAAGATGCGAGGTGAAGTCTGCGCGCACGTGTACACATCGTACATCACACCAGCGCCAAACTTAAAGTTACACATCCACACACCGCTCGTGCGGTAGCTCCAAACCTTGGCACGCGAATGTATGGAGATCTCCTTGGTTCACGGAGCAAGATCTCAAAAGGTACCAGATCCGCACGGTGGGTACTCGGAAAATGTCAAGTCTCTGGGAGAACACCTTTCCTGGGTCTAGGCTATACTGTCGGCAGTTGAGAACGTGTCAGATTATTTTGTTCAACCTGGATGTTGGATGTCGGCGCCAATAATTCCAACGCAGATGCTCTCTTCTAGAAATCATTTAGTGCCAACCTTGGAAGCATGAGCCGTAGGTAGCTGTGACTGGCTGCAGGCTAGAAGCGTTTGACGTTCTCTGAGCCCTTGCTGTGGGTCTTTCGGGACGGGCACGGTTACGACGCGCAAGCTGCGACGTGGGGAAACCACGTTTTGCAGTGGTGCCACAATTGTTGACGGTGATGCACGACTTCAAGCTCTCTTGGCTGGCTGAAGTGCTCCGCTGGAAGGACAAGCTTCCTCGAGAGAGGCTGACCAACGATGCCTGGCACGCGACGGAGATGCATGCAGCGCCATACCATGTTCCCGCGCTTGTTTCCCAGGTCACAATTCGCCTGCCTCAACCGACCATGCGTTGCCTGAGCACCAGAAAATCGGGACACTTCACGGTAACTGTGCGGCTGTGGTTGGCCGCAGTCCGAAAATTTGCTGCTCAACGTGCTGCGGGTACACAAAGTGTACACTGCTATCAATAGGTTGACATCAATGCAGCTTCGGCAGTCTCCATCATGCCGGTGTAGCGTGGGCGAGAATTTGGCGCCTCGCCCTTCGTCGTCTCGTCCAGCCTTAACCGCTGAACAATTCAACCGAGAAATCTCGTGCTGCAGGCGCCAGCCGTGGCCTCGCCGTGGCCACAAGCATTAGCGAGACTGCAAGTCAACCTCAGAAACATCTCGCAGGTGACCCTGTCCCTGCCTGTCGCCGGATGCGTCTTTCTCAGTTTTTTTTGGGATGTGAGCAACCCACCATCCTCAATCTGCGTACATTCAGGCAGAGATCACTGCACAGATGAGGTCTGCCGGTTTGCAATACCGCCGCGACTAAGGAATGATCTTCGATGTTCCAAGCCGTCCGGATCTACATCCGACACCACTACGGAGCCATTTGCCCGGAACGATCTAGTTGGACGACTAGACTATTCGGCTCGCACGTTCCTTGATGTCAAGGCTTCTTCTCCAAACGTACATCTCGGAAGAATTGGGCAGTAATCACGAAACACAAGTTTGCTGCTGTGCATGTCACCTATCGGCCTAGCCGTATGACAGGAGGCGAATAGTATGCTTCTCAAGGCACTTGTGGCGTTGCCTACCCACGACAAGCTCTGCCAGTCCTTCTTCAAGTGTAGTTGGAGTGCATAATCAGTGTTTCTTTACTCTTCACAGCCTTAGCTCAAGGTTGCCTACCTATTCCGCTGAGCTGGGGCCTTCTAATCCTTGAAAGCATGGTCGATGTTGATCCCAGTCTCAGAGCAGCGACCATCGCAAACTGACACGTGCCGCGGAGCCAATCCCCTGTGTTGCTCATAGCACCTGTCCGATATCGAAACTCATGGTGGCGATCAACTGCTGGGCTTGTACTCTTCTACGGCTGCGTACCGGACAAGAGACCTACATGCCAGGTCGTAATCGAGATGGCTACCGCCGCAACCTCCTGCCAGGAGGTCTAACCACACAACATCCCTGACTACTCTGACTATTCTTCCGCCATTCCACATCCAATTGTCAGGCTATCCGGCATCCCGCCTCTCGGCTTTGTTCCCACTCGAACATCGATCTTTCACGAAACTTGAAGGAACTCATCATTGTCATACCACCTAGGAGCCTCTACGACTCTCGTCGTTGGTATTGGACTCAGGCCCGCTGCTTCATTTGGGCTTGCGGCTTATCAAGCTCGAACGAGCTTGCCAGTGGACTCCGGAGGGATCTCAAGTAACACAGAGCACCCGACTTGCGCACTTATCACATGTACCCGGGTAACTCAACGTATTTGGTGCCAGGGTTCACTCGCACATTCGGAGCTGCTACACTGCTTTGGTCGGTTCACCTATCGGGTTCTCAGCCTGCGCCGTCCCACAGGCCTCGCCGAGTCGGTTCCATTCTTGGAACACCGCCTGCCATTGGATCTTGACAACAAGCTGCCTGCGTTGCACTCTGGCGTGTGTGGCACTCGGTTGCTTCCGAAATCATTCCTCGCTCCCCACCGCAGCGGCAGATTCGGCGACACTTATTTCCCCACACCGTTGCCGGAAGTACCATAACCGTCCCACGATATTCTTAAGACGGTCCCAGGCCCTCCATCACGCATTATGACAACACCACCACCGACGACACGTGAATCACCACAAACCATGATACCACCAACCAACCCATTCTCCATCGCGCCGCCGTCTGTTCGGACCACCTCACTCGCTGCTCATAGCCTGTCTTTGACGGGCTCCAGATCGCCAGGCTATGGCTCATATAGTCACTCGACATCCCCTAGTACCGGATCTGGAAGTTTGACAGAGGTTTACAACCATGATGGCTCAGGTATGATGATCTCGCCCACTCAGATATCGTCTGCAAGCTTGAATGCTCAGAAGAGAGCCTATCGGCAGCGTAGGAAGGACCCGTCTTGTGACGCTTGCAGGGAGCGAAAGGTCAAGGTATGTATTTTTCTTTGCCAGCATTTCGACTCAACCTGAAGGTCCAGTTGAAGAGGAACGGCCTCCATCAGTTTTCAGTACGAAAGTACAGAAATTTCGTTGGAGCACTAGTAAGATGTAACGAGGTCCATCGGATGTTCCGGCAAAACGAGCATCTCGCGACAATGGCAACAGCCACATGTGTCATGTCAAATGGCCTGACAGCTTCGCAAGACGTTCATGGCCCGTCGAAACAGTAACTCAGAGGTCGCTGACGATATCTCCTAGTGTGATGCTACTGAAACGTCGGCCTGCTCAGAATGCTCTAGTCGCAACCATAAATGCCAATTCACAAAGGAGACGAACCGGCGAATGTCTTCTATAAAGTAAGGGTTCTCTCAGTGATCGACATGTGTCGCTGACGCCATTCCTAGGCAGGTTCAAGACCTACAGAGCCAAATTGAGCAACTGACTCAGATGAACACAAATTTACGCACGCAGTCTTCGCCTGGACACAGCGTAGAGCCAGAACGCATGGATACAAAGCGCCGTCATTCGGAGGTCCAGAATGGCGCATCCCAAATGCCACTTCGCATCAACCCGCCAGTCATGAGGAATTTCGACCACGTCCGTGAAAACATCGTGATTTATTCGCAGGGCATTTTCAACACCACCTACAACCATGATTCGAAATCCATCCGCTGCGGTCCGACAGTGCCAGAACTTCCACCACGAGATGAGTTCGCACGCCTTTCGCGGTCGTATCTCGCCTCCATCCACGAGTGGTATCCCATCGTTCACTGGCCAACTGTTCAACACGAATCAAACAAGATCTACACCTCAGGAAGTCTCGAGGGCGTGTCGAAAGAATGGGCTGGGCTTTTCTTTGCAATACTGGCATGTGGATGTTTGCAAGGCAGCGGATTACAGCATGGTCCTGCATCGGCGGAGGGTAAAGCTTTCTTCGAAGTGGCGGCTGAGCTCCTGACTCCCTGGCCTTACGAATTCGCAATCGAGCACGTGCAAGCGGCATTCTTACTGAGTTTCTTCGCGACAGAGAACAACTGGAGGTCGGTAGGATCGATGTGGCTGAGCTCTGCGGTCCGAGCTGCACAGGAACTGAGCATTCACTGCGATTCGAAGGCTGGCTCAGCGGTCGATGTAGAGGTGCGGCGCAGACTATGGTGGGCACTGTATGTGCGAGACAGGTAATCACAGGCTATTCCAACTTGTCTGGAGCAATCGCTGACGATAGCAGAATTACGTCGCTTGACTCGAACCGCCCTTTGATAATCCACGAGGATAGCTGCGACCTTCTCCTACCATCTACAGCAGAAGACCGCCTCGTCCAGCAGCAAAGCCAATCCCGAATCCACTCTTCTCAATCCAAGCCCCCAACAGGAAGTCTTGCCGTCATACACATCACGCGCCTCCACGCACAAGTCTCCCAAGCCCTGAAATTTAGCACCATTCTCCCGCAAGCCCTCCAAAGCCTCGACGAAAAATTCCGCGCAAAAGCTATGCTTCTCCCCGAATCATACCGCAATGGCTCCCACGCACCCCTTGACACCACAGCCATTCCACCTCTCTTCGCTCTACTCTCCGCTCAGTTCCATCTCTACAGGCGCAATATGACGCCTATATGCCGCCCGCCCGAACGCGCCGAAGCACTTTCGCGTTGTGTCTCCGTCGCGCAAGACACAGCGCGCTACATCTCGCGAATCATGCACACCCCCGCGAACCAGAAAACACAGCTGGCACTTATTGCGAGCAACACGATATGCTTGCATATGTGGCGCTGCATGCTGGTACTGTGTTTCCGGGGCGACTACGATGCTGCGCTCATGTGCTTGCATCTTTCGAGCGCCATTGGATCGACACGCAAGATCAACACCGAGTGCGGGAAAAATATTGTGTTCTTCCTCGAAGAACTTCTTGGTCGTGTCAGGAATGGCAACGGGAGTCCGCAACAACTCGAACACGATGAAGAGATTCTGGCATATGTTAGTGCGGATGCGCAGGGCAATACGGAACATGCGTGGGCGTGGGGACGAGCGAATGCGTCGAGTCCTGCGTCCCGGCCAGATGAACCGATGCGCGATGCGCTGCCGCTTCGAATGGGCTCATCGCCGGTGTCGCCCAGAGAGGGCCCCGCGCCGTGGGATGAGTGGGGCCGGATTGAGCATTTGGTCAGGCAGTTGATGGAGGAGAATCGTCCGCGGAATGCGAATTACTATCCCGCGCAGCACAATCCTGTCAAGAGGGTGCAGTTGGCGCCGGACACGATGAAATCAAATGCTGTAAGTGCACCGAGTGCGCCGGTCCAGTCGAGTTCAAGCCGGATTAGTATCGCAAATATCATATGAGGAAACAGTGGAGGTAATGATGAGGTACAAGTCAGTGTACGACGAACACGCGCTGTGCTTGGACTCTATGGTTGGAAGCTCTGGGGCATGCTTTGCGACTTATGGTACATCTGATGCGTGCCAGGTACTGAGGGGGTCTGCGAATTTGGAGTAATTGATATGCCTTTGCGAGCAATTTGAACAAAACACTTTTTCCATCTCTTTCCGACTTCAAGCTCTGAACATTAGCACTCAGTCACAATGAATCATGGTGGTTAAACCGCCACAGTCCTCAATGCAAGAAAGCAACAAAGACCCTGAGCTTTCGCATATCATCATAGAATTCATGATCGATTAGCTCAGCAAAGCCCTACCTAAAATACGACTAAAGTGTAGCATGTATATCCTCAACACGTTTTGTAAAGACTTCTTACCTACTAAAAGGCTATTAGAGATAGACACGCTATTATTGTAGGTTGTGACTATGGTCGTAGCACTGAAAGTCGGTGGATAGCTAATGTTGTCTCAATCGATCACGAATTATTGCCGCACCTGGTGGCACAACGACATGAGTGACGAGCACGCTTTTCGGCTACAAGACATCGTCACATCCAAGAGACAAGTAGTAATTCATCGCAATACTCGATGCCACTTCATGTCATTCTCGTTTCGTCAGAGTCGTGGCTCTCGTGTCGATGTATCCTTTCCGCCCCAACCACTTGCCACACCACCAAGTGCCGCAAGAATTCGTGATCGATACAACCAGCAAAATCTACGAACAAAGGGCAAAGTATATAACCTAAAGTAGTAGCCTGTTTATCTTCAATAGTACTTTGATAGAGTCAGAAAGCTATACATAACATGTTAAGGATATAGAGGCTCTACTTTCAACGTACTCTTAGTGTGTGGAGGAGGTAGAGCTTTGCTGAAGTAATCGATCACGTATTCTTGCTGCACCTGGTGACACCAACCCGTCCTTCCATGAGTTCTCCGTCCACCCACTTCCTTCAAAAACCCGCTCAGCATACAGCATGCGTTTTTCCGGTCTTCGCCTGGAGACTATGATCCTCATCCACAAACGGATTATTCGCCTTCTTACCCTTTGAGAACACCGGCGTGACGACGGTCGAGCGGCGGCGCATGGCAAATTGATGCCTGGAAATCTACATCAGCATTTGCCGCACTTGAACTCGAATAAAATGACAACTTACTCCTTGTGCTCCTGGATCTTCTTCGCATCTAGCGAATCCAGCGTCTGAATAGCAAGCTTGAAGTCCGCAATCAGCGCGTCGCAGCGAGACTTGGTGAAGTCTTCGCGAACGACGACGCGCAGCATTTTCATTTGTGCGTGCGGTGCCATGGTGTAGGCGGGCACGACCCAGCCGCGCTCGCGAAGCTGGTGGGCACTGCGGGATTGTCAGCAATGACAATTGTTGATGCACATGAGGTATAAATTGAACTTACACAGCAAACTCGTCATACTGCTTTCCCAGATCCTCATCCAGGCGCGCAGCCACCAGCGGCAATCCCTCGCCTCCCTTTTGGCTCATGATGATGAAGCCCATCGACTCGAGGTTGGCTGAGAGGTAGTCCGCGATGCGTGTCAAGTTCAACATTATGCGGCGATATCCACGCTTGCCTAAGCGGATAAGCTGGTAATACTGCCCAATGATCTGACTCGCGCCACGTGAGAAGTTGAGCGTGAAGGAGGCCTGGTCAGCGCCGAGGTAATTGATGTTGAAGACCAACTCCTGCGGCAAGTACTTGCTGTCGCGCCACACAACCCATCCGACACCTGGATATACGAGGCCGTACTTGTGGCCTGAGACGTTGATGGATGTCACTTTTGGAAGGCGGAAGTCCCAAAGAAGTCCGGGCTGCAAAGGACGTTGGCACGAAGTTAGTGTTGGTCTAACATGCACTTCGTACATTACTTACGTTGACGAAGGGTGCAACGAAGCCTCCTGAGGCTGCATCCACATGTATGTCGACGTCGATGTTATGCTCGATGAGGAGGTCATTCATGGCTTTGATGTCTTCGTATTCGCCAGTGTAGGTTGTGCCGAGGATGGCGCCTTTCTGCATTAGCCCATCCACTCACACAATCAATACAATAAAAGAATTGAGAACTTACAAATCCCAATAGTGTTCTCATCACACAGATCCACCGCCTCCTTCGGATCCATAACATATCTCTCCGTCGTACAATACGCAAACCTCTCATCGACATCGAAGTACCTGCACGCCTTCTCCCAGCACACCTGAACCGCCGAGTTCATGACCATATTGGGCTTGTCATATGGCTTGCCCTCTGCCTTGCGCTTGTTCTGCCAAAGCTTCTTCATCGCGAGGACGCCGAGCATGATGGCTTCCGAGGACCCGATGGTCGACGTGCCAATTGTGTTGTCTTCTTCGCCGATGGGCGCGTTGAAGAGGCGGGCGATCATCGACACACAGCGGTTCTGAATGTCGGCGGACACGGGGTATTCTTCGTAGTCGATGAAGTTTTTGGAGAAGGCGTCACTTAGATATAAATGTTAGTGTGACTGAAGTGGGGGAGTGGGTGGGTACGTACACCATGAGCTTCTCGGCTTCTTCTTCCATGTACGTGGTGACGAAGGATGCGAGGTTGAGGGTGGGAGTGCCGTCGAGCGTGAGGTCGTCCTTGATCATGCGGTACGCGATCTGGGCTGGCATCTCCTTCTCGGGCATTTCGTGGCGCGGCAAGTCTTCAGTGGCATATCTACTCCCGTATACCGTCGCAGTGTAATCATCAGCCTCGTCGTCGGGCATGAGGTTGATCTTCGACTTGCTGCTCGACGCAGCCGCCGGCTCGAACTGGTCTTTGGCATCTGCCACCTCTTTCGTGGTAGCAACGCGGTTGATGTGCACCATATTGGCGATTGGAGCTCAGATAGGGCAAGTAGAGGCTCAATTGAAAAGTGTAGGGTAGTTTGAGGTATGAAAAGAAGGAGGAATAAGGTACAAGGATTCAGACACGTTGCAGCGCGGAAGGCACTCTTTATCAACACGATGGCTTACCTCTTACCTCTCTAGCTCGCGGCTTCCCTCTCACCTACCTACCCCACTACACCGCGCCAGCCCCCAAACAGACAGCTTGCTGCAAGTCCATGCACCCGTTCGACCCCTCGACGTGTCATGTCGCGTCGTGCTGTTCCAGGTACATCTTCCTTTTTCTGCACGGCGTGAGGCGCGTGTTTCTCGTCCAAGGAGCTCATTCGGCCAGCGTCATTGCGGAGCAAAGTCAAGCCTTTTACCCTCCATACTGGAATGCTTGTCTTAATTAGTTGCAGCGGCCCTAAAACCGCCTGCCTTGCGCTTTGCCGTGTGTGGAAATAAGCTACTGGGTGGCGGGGTGGTGGGGCAGCTTTTGGCACCTCTCCACGACCACGAGAGCTTGAGCTGGTCATGCAATACAAAGGGTACCACAACAGTGTATTGCATCGAAAAAAAGCACCTTGACTTCATTGACATGCCATCCAAGCCTACATCTCACGCCAGCTACGCCTCCGACCCCGCCATATTCCTTTGCGCGCCGCCCCGCACCTCCCACAGCCCCGTACAGGAACACGTGCAGTTACCTGGTGACGCCATACAGCATCCGCGGATCTTGGTTGGTCTTTTTTCGTGTCGAGCTGAAAGATAGATCTACGGGCGAGGTGCGAAGCGCCTGAACTCATGAAGATCTGGGTTAGTTGGGATGATGAATTGGAACTGCGGTTGGTTGCTTTCTTATTAGCTGTATCTTTTGCCAATTGCGCCGATTTCTTCTTGATGTTCTCTTCGATCGTCGGTGCACTTTACGCGTAGATGTTCTTGCACATTGGCATGAGGTTTGACAGGTAACTAGTATGGATACAGTGGTATTATGTGTTCTTAACGAGAAGTATGTGAGAGCGAGCACATGCTAGTATTAATTACACGATGTGAGCCGGCTGTTGGCCGATACAAATTTTGTCGCAGTATGGTAGATATGTGAATGAGTATGATGTTCGTGTTGTCGTCGCATCTTCCGTGCACCTCCTCACCCTCACTCTCTCCCATAAAGAACACTCTATTCACGCTGGCGTGACGTTCCTCAAACTTGCGGAGATAGCTCGGCAATGGAATCCATCATTCCTTCCAGAACAGCCGCCTTCTCGTTGTGGTGAAGGGGGCAAGGTCCGCCGCTTAGCATGTACTTCTGAGCAGCTGCACTCAAGCCCCTCGTGTCATGATTGAAGTCTCATCCATCCTCCGTGCCTAAGTCAAATGTTCCGTTCGGCGAGTCCGCAACGTCCATGTACACCGTGTCACACAGCTCGCCTTCAAGCTTCATCGATTCCAATTGGCAGCTGCGACGGAGGATGCCAAAGATCTTAACCCAAGATTCTTGGGGGCTGAGAAACATGTTCTTGAGACTCAGGTTTTTGAACGTGTTGGCGTTATTCTGCAATAGGACGATGATGTGCTCTTCGGAAGTCTCGAAGTGTTGTAGAGAGAGGCTGTGAAGTCCACTTCTGGTGCAGGATATAGCATCCACGAGATCCACTGCACCTGCGTAACAATCGCCATTGTCGTTTGGTATGGCGATGCGTACGTGTTTTAGACACACAAGTGCCGCTATGAATGTTCTTAGCACTCCTTGCTTCATGATTGATCGGCACTGTTCGAGGGTGTCTTCTTCGTCTTTGCCGGCCAATTCGACAGCGATGGTCAGGCCCAAGCTGGATAGGTTTTGGCACATGACAGCGGCGCGGCTAGGGCCACCGGGATAGAAAATGCCTGGGGCACCGAAGCTCTTCCACGACAAGTGATTGATCGTCAAGGTTCGGATCTTGTTCGTGAGCGCTGCGATGCTTTGCGTGAAAGCTTGATGGGTCGGTGGACCATGTGGGAGACCCATCTCCCAGACACTCTCTCCTCGTGCCACCAGGTCTATGCCGGTGCGCTTCGGTACAGTCAAGAAATAGTGCACAAGGTCTAGATCTGGCTTTGAGATGGTTCGGTTCACCAAGCGATAGGCGCCGTTGACGATAATGTCAGGTGTAGGAGTTGAGGAGAATCATGATGTATTGGGCTATGGGAGAGCGAGGCCTATGTACTGAAGGGAGCACGCACTAGTCCTAATGGGGAAGTGCATGAGAGCAAACATGTGGTGTAACCTGGTTCATCACTCACGCGCCAGGGGATAAGCCCTATGGCCGACAGATGGTAACGTCGGTCAGTTTGTCGAACCTGGCAAGTATCGGTCGCAGGTGACTGGCATTTAGTCGCTCTGTCGTCACATATGTCTCTTCTCGAACGCGCGCGCGACATTGCTCATATTGGCGCGACACTTCGAAGTCGACATCGGACCTGTAGAGGGTTGCCATCTATGGTGGATGTGCTCCCAGCCGCTTCGCCATAGAACCCTCAAGTGCAAGTGCGCGGTTCACTTCATACGTGTTGATGGGCCGCACGAAGGATTTGAAAGAGAACAGAGATTCCAGTCTTGCTCCTTTGTTCCACAGATTGGAATCCTATACCAGATACTTGAGATGCTTTCGAAGTACTGGATCAGCGGCTATAGCATGCAGACGGTCGACGCTAGCATGACTGGAGTGAAAGGTGACCTGACGGAAGACAACCGGAGCTCCGATAGCAGCAAATTGCTTGTCAACGAGGCGATAGTTGGGTAGGTCCTTAGGAGGCAGATACCCGCACACCTGGTGGTGCAGTTCGGGTGGCAGGCGGTCCATGGTGGGCGCAGTGTGGTGGAGAGTGACGGGGCTTCGGATGGCAAGACGTGGGAAGCTGTGCGACGCGAAAGAAGTGGTGTGAAATGAGGTGAGTGAAAAGAGTGAATGTTGGAAGCTTCGAGAGCGCGTTCTGCCAGAGAGGAAAGAGCGACGACACGCTAAACGCGCTAGCACGTGATGCACCTTTAACATCGCCAATCTCAAAGGAGCACGCTGCGATCAAAAAAGGGTTATTGTGTGGCACGTTGCTAGCAATTGCAAACTCTACCTGTTGAGAGAACGCTGTGATTGTACATCCAATGTTGTTGTGGATTGATCTTTGCAACTCCGGTGCAAGACACCACATGTGCAGTCTCAGCTTCGTTCGCAAAACGGGGTACACGAGGACGAGCTACATACGTTGACACCGACATTCTGCCTTGAGATTTAGGCAAGCAAAACTCGTCGGCTGCACCATTAGATGCAATCGACTAACAAGTTCACCTAAAACTGCAAGCCTGAGTCAAACATAACAAAATTCAAAGGAAATTATCGAGAACATTGTATTTCTGCTCGGGCGCGAAGAAGAGATTCAAGTAATCATGATAGACGCTGGTACATCTCGAAGACGGCCCAAGAAATGGAAACACATGCTGTTGCTTCCGAAGAGCTCTGGAAGAGAGATGGGCAGCTGGAGCTAGATTGGTTAGAGATGGAGGACGTGCAATGCTGTACTTTCACGAACGATTTTTCTTCAGAATAATGGCGGATGCTGATAAAGTCCAAAGGGGCCTGCGAAAGGTAAGAGGTAATGTACGAATTATGCTGAGAAACGGTGAAGCGCAAAAGATCAGCGGTCGAGGACGTCATGTTGGCCAATGCTCTTTCTCCAACCCCACACGTCCGTCTACCACTCCCACACCACGGCGATGCACCTCACGGCCGCAGCTTCAAGACGCGGAGACTCGACTCTTATAAGTTTGGAGGCTTTCGCGACCTCGGAGCGAGGATCCACGGCGAACCGATGGTTGTGGCACAGCTCGCACAACGACACCAAATCCAGAGTCCCTAGAATGGGGCCACCCACTTTCTATTCCCGTACCGGCCCTTGAATTTAACGTTACCGCTCCATTATTATTCCAGCGAACATGATCGACAGTTGGTCGTCGAACCGGCTTATGTTCCTGCGCGAATCGCAACTTAGGTAGGCCAGATGAGAGGACACACAGCTTCTCGAAGGATGATTGATTTGCGGAAAGTATGCATGCATGTTACGAGCAGCGCCCAGATTTGAGCCTCAGCCTCGATCAACTTGGCACCATCAATATCTCATTGGTCTGCTTGATGTCTTGCATGCAAGGCCCAGATATGGAGCCAATAGCGATGCAGCCTCTATAGACCGATCGTTCTCGGTCGCCATTCATGTCCCGTGCATTACGTCCCGAGACGCACAATTAATCGAGTTCGTTTCTCCCGTCCTTCATTCTTCAGCCATTTCATCAGAGATCTGGGACGCGAGACTTGCGACACTTCGAACGATACAAACCATCACCCAGCATGGCACTTTTCGACACCGACCAATGGTACCAGATCAACATCGCGGCTTTCGGGAAATTGTCTCTGCTCGGAATACATCTAGCGCAGTTGAGTCCCGCTGCCGCAGTGTTCTTGCAGATAACAAACACCTCCTCACCATCGCAACACTGGCACATCTTCCCGACAGGAAACGATAACTACATACTTCGCTCCGAAGCGTCAAGTCCAGGCGCATACCTCACTATTCGACAGGAGGCCGATACTGACCCTCAAAAAAAATGGCAGTACTGCGATCATGCGAAGAAGAGACACCGCGTCTGATGAAGTGTTCTGGAAGCTCGAACGCTTTAAGAACGGGGGCTATAGGCTTATCAACGCGACCAACGCAACAGACTGGAACCTTCATGGGCAGAATGGCGGGCCAATGGCCATGACCAACAACGCAACGGGTAACCGCGACGACGAGAGGTTCAGCTTTACGGCATTCGACAAACCAATTAATAACGAGAGATACTCCAGCGTTCAGGTACGTAATTGCTTCAATCGCATTCACGACTGCGTTACTGAAATTTGTAGTTGCCCAACGGCGAATTTGCAAGGGCGACTGTAACAAGCTCTCCGAACAATGCCGCCGACCGAGGCGCTTCATCTGGTGGGCTGAGTGGAGGTCAGAAAGCAGCCATCGGCGCGTCGATAGGTGGAGTCGCAATCATCGCCTTACTTGCCGGCGTGTACTTCTTCCTACGTCGCAGACGCAAGCAGGCAGCGCTTAGTAACGAGACGCGAGATCGCAAGAAGACCGAGATTGATGAGTCGCAGCGGCATTATGGACACGAGGCGCAAGAAGCACCAGTGCCGATCAAGTATACGCATACCGATTTTCACGGACCTAGCGAGTTACAGGCAGAAGAAACGCCACAAGAGCTAGATGGAAGCCGGAGAGCCGTAGAGACGACGAATTCCCGTTGAGCTACCAGGCGAAAGTACCGAGGTTAGGGCTATTGTTAGATGATGGAAGCTGGGTAAAGACCAAGAGACTAATCGGCGCGATGTTGGACATTGTTTCACACAGCGCCCAATCTGTCGCATCGAGACAAGTCAGTATAGTGGTCAGATGACTACAAGCAATCGAGGCCAGAGCAAGCTTTGTTATTCGACGCTATAAGGTATGTCGCGCAATACTCCTGACCATCGTGAAATATGTTCAGCTACTGACAGCATTAAGTATGTCTTTTTCAGCATCGCCAAGTTGGTCTTCCAATATACATATCTGAATCCGCCGCTTTCCTTCGCATTTCCTTACCTATCGGAGCATGTGTCACCACCCAGCTTTCGCCCACATTTCACTAGTCACCAAATCAGCTCAGCCTCCTTTAACATCAGCAGTGAAAACTCTCACTCCAAAGGGTGACCAGCCGCCGTTTGCCGGCGCGCAACGTCATTACTCGACGCATCCATCGCAACCGACGCGTTTCCGGCGCAACGCGTAGGGCTTTCACCCTCTGCATGCACGCTAGGGCGACTAGTTTGGTCCGAGCGGCCTCCTGCTCACCTTATATACAGCTCTTCCCCCGTACGCTGCAACATTATTTCTACAGCGCTTTGTTTGCCTAACTCCACCCTCAAGTCAAGGCAGCTACATATCACAGCGCTCGCTATCTGCACTCGCTTGTTCTAGCACCTCGCTTTCATCACCTTTGTTCGCACACCTGCACACTCTACTCCGAGCAGCCAGTGTCGTACACCTATCTGCTCTCATACCCAAGCAGCTAGTATCGAGCGCCTCCCCTCTTCCCTCGCAACCTCCCTTTTTCTTGTTCGCCCAACGCCAGCTTCCGTGCGAAGCATCTACGCACCAAAGCGCCTTTGAACCACCGACGTCCAAGCCAACGCGACATCACCCTACAGCCATGTCGAACACTGTCCCAATCACTTCGCACACCGCTGCGCCCGCGACTATGTCAGCGCCTACTCTAGTTTCAGCAACGACGCCCAACAAGGCTCCGAAGAAGCGCGACGCCGACGATATCAGCACTTCCGGACCAGATGGCAAGCCAGAGCCCAAGACGAAGCCTGCACCGAAGCCTCGCAAGCGCGCGAAGACAGCGGGCGACGATCCTGCGCCTGCCGCTCTCCAGCCGCTATTCGGCAACAACGCATCAGATGTTCAGATGGAGGATGCGCCAGCGATGACCCCGATACCTGCGAAGTCTGCAAAGGCCAAGGGCAAAGAGATGGTAGCCTCCAAGCCTCAGACGAGCAAGGCAAGTGCTCTCCAGCGCGCGACGATCAAGGCGCGTATGCAACAGCGCGCAGCAGAGGACGCAGTTGGCAATGAAATGGCTACCGACATAGCCAACGCCACCCCTAGTTCAACTCAGGCTCCTGGCGTGTCTGCGCGAGGTAAGTTCTGGTATTTCTCACGTACGACCTTAAATAATATTCTTAGTTTCGTCCCTTGTCGTAATACCCCTTTCGGCGATCAAGCATTTCGGGCCAGTGAATGGGGTCCTTCCTGGTAAGGAGAATTGGGATACAAACGTTGAGCGTGGTAAGTGCTGTGTGCATACGATATACGAGCTTTTACTGACTAGCGTAGTGTTTCCCCCTGATAGAATACCGCAGATTTGTGCTGGATGGCCTCTGGATGAGCACGAACCTGCTTCCGAGCTCTTTGAGGCCGAATACGAATGCCCCGTAGACTGGTCTCTCTTTCCGCACCTGGACCGTAAAGACATCGTGGCATACGAAGCCCGGAGGCCATGGGATGCTCGCGGCCCACCATTCGAGCGATTGGCAGAGTGCATGAGCCACAAGCTGAACCACTTGTACTCCCACGAGGGTGTTCGCAAGATGTTCGGACGTGCCAACCTGGCAGTCTTCAAGGCTACTGGCGTCTACTTCCTCTTCAGTAGCCTGGGCCTCGACAAGGGTAGGGAAGATATCCCCACCGACAAGGCTCTGTTGAAGAAGTTGGCCGATGCAGGATACCCTCAGACCCGGGTAGCGAAGGAGAGCAAATCTGGCGCTAAGCCTCTGCATGCTCTAATGCAGCACGCCGGTCCAGTTACTAACGTCTTGCTTCGAGCTCCGGGTAAGGCTGGATATACTCACCGTATTGTTCCAGCCACGATCGCCGTCAAGTGTGGCATCGAGGACGACGTCATCATCAACTACTCGTCCGACGTGTTCGATCGGTGGTACAGCTGCTTGTGCTTCGGCCTGCGGCAATCACTTCCGAAACGCGTATACACACTTGAAGAGACGTCGGATGGTTCATTCGAGCACGTTGACGCTGGAGTCCCGCCTGTCACTATTCACACACTGCTGGATACGTACACCCTCTCGCAGCGTCTGAAGACCACAAACGTCAGCGATATGCTTCTGGATGAGCTATCGAACGTGCTCCAGCGTGAGAAGGCTCTGCACAAGGTTTACAAGGGCCGGGGAGAAATATGCGAGGATGATCCGAACGACATTGTTCGATTCAGCGACCTCGCGCCAGAAGACATCGAGAAGCTTTGGGCGGGAACAAAATCACGCGACCCAATTCGCCGATTAGTCGTTGACCTGCTCACCTATAGGTTTGAGGAGGTATCGTATATCACCACCAAGAACTGCCTTCGCTCCGGAGCTAGCGCTTACAAACTTTACGCGAAATTTGCTGGCTGCCATAACCGCCAGGCCGACATCGTGGACGACTTCGCCAGCACACTCTGGACAGAGTACTTTTGCACGACGTACCACAACCACGACAACGACGTGTACTGCTACGCGTCACCCGAATCGAAGCCGTCGACAGACTCCAAGAAGCTGATCGATGACACCGTCACGGCCAAGTCGTGCGTGCAGACGATCGAGATCTGGTCGGAACTGAACGGGTATGTGGACTGCCGCAATCCCGATAACACAGGCGGTCTCTTCGACGTTGCATACCTTCAAGGCATGCGACCGGACATCAAGTGGAGGCTGGTGAAGTCCTTTTCTGTTCATGTCATTTTCCCGCACGAGGGTCCTCAGCGTCGCGAGATCGTTCCGCTGATGGCTGATGAGGAAGAAATCATCGATAGTCGCTGGCCGACTCATCCTGGATATTTGAACGCGGACTGGTCAAGCCCAAGGCCGTCAAAAAGAAGGCTAAGAAGGCCAAGAAGGTTGTCGTACACGATGACTTTGACGAAGTGGACGGCTTCTTCGGTCCGGTTGAGGATGAATCCGAGGATGAGGATGAGGCTGGTAGCGAGGCTGGCGGCAACTCCGGCAGCGAATTTGAACACCACTCGGACCGCTCGGACCACTCGGACGAGGTCGTGGACGACGCTGACGAAGCCGACGAGCAAGACAACAGCCTCAACTTCATCGACGAGTATGCCCAGGTGTGGAATACGGAAAAGCACTGGCACCACCCGTGCGGCTACTGCAAAAAGGTACATGACCCAGCCGCCGGTAAAGTCACCTTCTGGATTCCCGACAAAGACTGGGCTCCCCCGGAGTCGTTCGTGCTGAAGCTGGACGAAAGCCTCACACCGGAAGAGATTCACCGGGCGAGACGCGATGCGTGGAAGAAAGCTGGTGGCAAGATCCCGTTGGAAAAGTGCGAGCCCTTCCACCCGTATGAGGGAATGGAGGGCATGAAGTGGGAGGACACCTTCGTTGACCGGATCACAAGAAGAAGGCGTAGGTTGAGGGGAGGGGGAGTGTGAGAGTTTCAGATGTTGCTGAAGGCAGGCAAGAGGTGGAGGACATTGGCGTGGTGTTGGTAAAGTTTCGCGCGTTTTGATCTTACATGCGTTGATTGTGCGGGCGTTGCTGGCATCGTCTCGCATACCTGGGATTACATTAGGGGCGTTACAATCTGTTGGTATGTCGTACTTCTTTTCGCATCTTTTGACCCTTCACATCTATGTGCAAGGCTGCCGTCTATCTACTTCGTGTGCTTTCATACCTACTATATAGAACAGAATAATCATGAATTCACAAACTATATTTTTTTCCCAAGGATTGCTGAACTGAAGATACGTGGCGCAAATCGCAGCCACTGACTGCCAGTAAAGTATCCGCCGAATCTACGCGACGGAAACAGCGCACGCAAGATGCGACTTGTGATACGAGAGCATAGTCCTCGTAGGTATTCCGATTTTTGCTCGTGCATACAAACCTACAATGAGGCATCAATCATCCGTCTCGATAGCGTGTCGAAGTGAATGTAAAACTTGGCTGCCTGCAAAGAACCCTTTCCGCCGTTCGTTATTGCGGGGAACTAGTCGCCTAGCGCCTTGATACCACGTCGCGCTTCTATCTATGAAGCTCTCGGGCCCGCGACTGAACTTTCTCTTCCCCACCACCACCTCACCGACATCGACAAAGCCCCGCACGTGCGCATATATCGCACCGTCAATTCTTTCACTCTCTACAGTACTGAACACCCGCTGTCCGCAACGGGTAGGTCGTTCGAAGTCACTCTCGGATGGCCTATCTGGCCCTGGTAAGCGAAATCGGGTCTCGCATCCCCAGCGTCGATCTGATATTCGGGCCGGTAACCTGGATTCTTTTACACCACGTTGCCCAACCCTCTTTCGAGAGATGTAGGCTTCACAGGTCCCGTAAGCGGGTGCTTCAGTCCCTCATACTACCCCTGCCCGTACGTCTTGCGAGCTGAGCATGAGTCGGGCTCACAATCAGATCGGTGGCTGGTTGTGAGCTCGGGCTGGTGGAGCGCCGGGCTTCTTGCGAGCGTAAGCTTGTATCTTACTGGGCACCAGTCTCTGTCACCTTGGCCGCGTTTGCCTCAGCGGACGTGCGTTGCTATTTTGGTAGATCTCGACCGGTGTCAGTCGTTGCGGAGAACTTTTAACGGCAGCTTGCTTGACGTACGGCGCAGCTCGACAACACAGACAGTACGTATACCCCTTTGAGTTCACTGCTAAAATGCCACAGGAATCCCCTGTACCGGCATTTAGATGTTGATACACCGCGATTGGCTTGTCATGGTTAAGGCATCACGACAGTTGAGCGCCATCAAATGTTCAGTCCTTACCCAGCTTAGCGCATCTCCCGTGTTCCAATCTGAGGCGATCTCTATCTTTTTCATTGTTCGCTCTGGACTCTCCGGACTTGCGAGGAAGAGGATGGTCAATGTACGCGCCTTACGCAGAGCGTTCTCAAGTTCTCTTGAGGAGTCTCAAGCAGGGGAAGAAAGATATGTTCGCCATGGTGTGACGAGTTCCTAAATTTACGCAATGTGTCTCCTATGTCCGGCGCGCCACAAGCCGATCACTTGTCTCATTTTGTGAGTGAATGATCAACCGCGCAAAGTGAATGTAATGTGCACGGGTCACTGGCCGTTTGCCAGACCATCACAGTTATCCTTGGCGTAAAAATGCAGTCTTGAGCATTTCGCTCCAGCCCAAGCAGACTGCCCACCCGTACCCAAACACCCTACCGTTCACCCACTCCCTTGCGCTCGTCCTTCTCAGAACCCAGCGCTCGAGTGGTGCCATGGTGCCATGGGCCGTGCCACTCGCAAGCGAAGCATTTCGCCGCTTCCCCATTCGCACCCTACTCGATTGCCACCCCGAGGCGCGAAAAAGGCAAGGATATCGGAGGACATCGAGGAGGACCAACCGGCGCAAACACAGATCTCGGAGCGACAACTTCACGTCGCTAATGGCGCTACTATCTCGAGCACAACAGGACCGGCCGAAAAGGGACGAGCGGCTAATGTAGTGTAGTAGGACATTACGTGTAATAAGATAAGGTAAGCAAGAGCTATTATATATAGGATAGAGATATAGGGCTAAGGAGGAGACACAGACACTACTTATTAGCTACTACTTGATATAACTATCCTTCTCCTTTACTAATTATAGGTTATACTCCTAGTAAACTGTACATGCGACTGTTGTATGCGACACTGACTACATCACATATCAGAGGATTTGGAGGCCGTGGTACCGCACCCTGCATCCCCTGCAGGTGGGTCGCTAAGCAACACGGCCGAAGTGAATACGAAAGAGAGTGCCCCAACAGACCTCACGAGATCAAAGTTGGCTACGAATGACACTTTCAAGGCAAATGGCCCAGAGATCATCCCCTTCTCACTGAGTTTATGGGGCATACCTGCTGAACTGAGGTCCAATGTTTGCGATTCTGTAGGTTTTATTTGACATTCACGTGGTGACAAAAAGCTCAAAACTGCCCAGCTATCTACCCGCGATGCGGTGAGAATCCCGAGGATATTTGCAGCAACGACTGACAAGCCTCCTGCTGCTTACGCGGACGCCGACGTCAACTATGGATCGTTCACTCTCATCGATATACCTGGGGCTGGGTTGCCTCAAGATACCGTGGAGCGCCTGGAAATTTTTCTCCCAGACACCGGAAAGCTACAAATCGCCGTAGCAGAGAGCGAAGTTGCGCAAGTCCAATTCAGAGATTTCATCACAACGATGGGTTCTTTTGCCCATCGACTTACAACGCTTACATTTGCGCACAGCACTAAGCTTTCGTCGAAATCCATGACTGCTTTGAGCCTCTTAGTTGCACATCGTTCAAGGCTAGAGATGATTGGTGTACCCACGCTACGTCGTCACGAGACGGGCACCAAAAGGAAGCCGGAGGAAAAAGGTCTATACGCAAACGTCCGCATAACCTGCTCCTTCATACCGAACGGCTCGAGGAAGAACGTCAACATCCAGCCTTTATCCTGCGTGCGGGCATGCAAGGCCATCACCAATAACGGAAAGAACGCAGACGGGCTTGCTATTGACTGTATGCCTCTTCAAGAGGAGGACACCTACAGATACGTGAGGCCCCTCTTCAACGACATTGGCAAGGTCCTGAAGTGGCCCAGATTCAAGAACGTGAGGCGCGTCCGTCTGTTTGCCGCAGACCTGAGCGACTATAGCGCAAATACAACCAAACGCCAACGCTGCACATACATTGACTTCAACTGCCTGAACTGGCTCGAATTGATTGTGTGCGAAGGAGAAAGCGGCTTTCTCGACTGGCTGACTCAACGCTGCGACTTGCAGCTCCGCGTTTACATATACGTCATGGCACCGAAAGCCATCGCACCGGCAGATGACAACCACGCATACTACGACGAGAACATCGCGTATCTCGGGGAGTTCTTAGCGTCGCTAGAATGCCTTATGAAGCTTGGCCTTGAGTTTCCAGACCATTTCGACGAAGAATGTGTCATGGATCTGCTGGAGGCCATTCACCACGGCCAGTGGTTTGAAGATCTTGGTGAGACGCTCGAGACTTTCTATCTCGGTCTCAGCCGTAGAGAGATTTATCCGAACGACTGGGTGTATGGATGCCAGAGTGTGAAGAAGCAGTGCCCCAAGACTAATGCTGATTTGATGGGGGAGAACAGCACGTGGTACTCTCTGTTCGAGGGCGAATCCCTGCCTGGTCTGAATGATGAGTGGGCTTCGGAGATAACGACGGGCATTGAGTATAGACCAAAGGCTCTGGAATAGTGGTTTGAGGATCATTGAGACTAGCAAGGGTGTCGGTGGGCCGGTGGAAGAAACTTCTGTCTTTGCAGAGAGCATCACGTCGCTTGTTTGAGTACAGCACATGATCACGCATGTCTGTAACTTAGCGACATATTCATGAAACTTACCGTTCAATGTATGGATTTCTCCTCAAGGTATCAGAAATCTATTGGATGCGATAAGTTACGTATCTACCTTCTCTCAAGCGTCACACTTTCCACAGCAACTTCGAGCATGTGACTTGACAAACTCAAGAACCGCAAGAATAATGACTGTAATTGACCCACATCTTGTATACAGACAAAGCTTGCAGCTTGCTCACATGGACGCTAGCCTCTGCAAACCTTCCCTTCTCAGGCAAATACGTTCGACCTGTCTCCTGCCGTTACAACCTAGCCACCTTCTCATGCACATAATCCCAGCTCAACAAGCCCTCCCCACATAGCTTCGTTTCCCCTTCGAGCTTTCCGATCGGTGGCAATTTCACACCGTCCGCCCGCTCTTCCCAATCAACCTCATGCAAAATCGCTTTCTCCAAGGCCTTCCTCCCACCAATCCAATCCTTCCCATCCTGATCACGAATCGCGTAAAACGTCTGATCCCACATTGTATCCTCCAGTTCCGGTAGCTCAAGCTCGTGCAAGCTTGAGCACGTCATTTTGGGGTAGTGCATCGTGGACCGCGCCGCAATGTCGCGCACATGGCAGTGCGTCTGT
>Ga0265780_10002780_pt1 | contig 23483 bp, 19 predicted proteins | sample P1T30metagenome_FD_192432 | JGI IMG/M metagenome (GOLD analysis project Ga0265780, IMG submission 192432) | Plant litter microbial communities from East Loma Ridge, Irvine, California - P1 T30 | ecosystem: Environmental > Terrestrial > Plant litter > Unclassified | place: USA: California... | reverse complement strand
CAGAGCGTGCCCAGCTAATTGGCGTCGATAATGTCGTGCACATCTTGCTCGCCCAGTTCCTCTATGGCCCCAAACAGGCCGTACCCCGCGTTATTGATAACTACATCGAGGGAGCCAAAATGGTGATGGGCCTGCTGCACCGCCGCCATGCACTGTGCGCGGTCAGTGATGTTGAGCGCCAGCGGCAGGAAGGCCGCGCCGTAGGTATCGGCCAGGTCCTGCAGGCCGGTCACGTTGCGGGAAGTGGCCACTACTTGGTCGCCGCGCTGCAAAAAGGCTTCTGCCCAAATTTTGCCAAATCCCCGGGACGCGCCGGTGATGAAAATCGTCTTTGCCATCTGATTTTTAGTGGTGAAGTGATGGCACAAAATTCCGGCAGCAGTCAGGGGCTGGTCTGATACAAAAAGCGAAAATGATGATACAGATTAACGTGACGACAGCACGTGCCACCGTTTTCGTCTTGACGACACGCCGACATTCCCGCTACCGCTAAAATCTGTTGCGTTGTTTCCTCCGTTATAGCCCGGCTTTTCGCAGGAGCCAGCAGGCACCTGAAACGTGTTACAACGGTGTCCTGACCCCAGCTCCGATGTGCACTTGTGCAGAACTTTGAACGCTTGACAGCTTTTATCCGACCAACGATGCGCTACGATGACGCACTCTACGGCCCCGTGGAATTACCCGACGCCGTTACCGACCTGTTGCACACAACCCCCATTCAGCGCTTGCGCGGCATTCACCAGGGCGGAGCCATCGTGCTGGCTAACCCAGCCATCAACCACACGCGCTTCGACCACTCGGTGGGCGTCATGCTGCTCATTCGGCGGCTGGGAGGCAGCTTGCGCGAGCAGCTCGCGGGCTTGCTGCACGACGTATCGCACACGGCATTTTCGCACCTGATTGATTACGTACTGGAAATGGCCGGGGAAGACTACCACGAGCAGCGCTACGCAGCAGTGCTGGCGCACCCGAAGATTCAGGCGGCACTGGCCCGCCACAATTTGGATTACCAAGACTTTCTCGACCTCGACCAGTACACCCTGCTGGAGCAGCCGCTGCCCAACCTGGCGGCCGACCGGATTGATTATACCCTGCGCGACTTGCGCCAACTGGGCATACTCTCGGCCGCTAACATCGCGTGGTTTTTAGAAGGCTTGCGCGTGCATGAGGGCCGCATTGTTGTCAGCAGCGTTGCGCCCGCCCGGTGGTTTAGTCAGCAGTATGCCTACCTCACCGAGCACTACTTCGCCGGCCCGCAAAGCCAGTCGGCCAACCGCTTTTTACGCGAGCTGATACGCTCTTATTACGCGACCGGCCAGTTAACGCTGGACGATTTTCACCAGGACGACGCGCACTTATTAGCGCGGCTTCACGTCCTCAGCGGTCAAACCGTGGACGACCAATACGCCGTTTGGGCGCAAAGCCAGCCGCCCGGCCATTGCGATGAAGCCGCGGTGCGTGGACCCGGAGATTCTGCTTGGTGAGCAAGTAATGCGCTTATCGGCATTATAAGAGTCAAACTAAAACTTGGCTAGCGCGACCGGTTTGCACGGCTGTGTTGGTTGGCAGCCATCCTCTAAGCAGCCACCTATTGAGGCAAGCTGACGTGGCGGGATGGCGCGTAAGGGCAATATTTTACCAGGCTCAGTGCTGGCAACGAGCCGCTTTTTTCCCAACGAAACGGGCCTGCACCCGCGAAAAAGGTGTAGCCAGCAATGGATTGAGTTGCGCCCGTGTGTGGTGGGTGAGGCAGCATCGCCTCGATTGGCTTCCGTCGGCTCCAGCAACTGTGGAGTAGCTTACAGCCAAGCTGTTAGATGCCTATCGCACTAACTATAGCCACATCGGGTATAGTTATTATTTTACTGGTATTCAACGATTTAAAAATCAGGTATTACTTAAAGCAAGAGGGGAAAATATAAATAAGACTACAGGCTGTTTTTGAAATTTCCTCAAAATCACATGTCTCTTTTGCGGGGCCTTTCGGGGCAACCAAACAAGAATGGCTGCCGAGTACAGAGCTGTGAGTAAGCTGAAGCGTGATTCCTAGAAGAGCTTGTCACTGCGCTCATACTTCACCTCAACATTATCCTACATCATTCTTCCACTACATTTTTTATTCCTTGAGAAACACGATTTACCAATCAACCCAGAAGCCGCTTCTTAGCCGGGCGCACTGGCTAGCGAGCCTGCTGCTAAGCCTCGGACTGCTCACGGCTTCACCGGAAGGCGCGCAGGCCCAAACCATCACGCCCGGGCGGCCGGTGCGGCCCCAAACGGTGGTGCCGCTGGGCGCCGGCAGCTACGCTTCGGAGCCGCCCTACCCGGCTGATGTGCACGTCGACGCCCAAAATGGCCGCCCCGCCTACGCTTTCCCTGATACGGCTCGCTACGACTTCTACTACCGCAGCCCGCTCTACATCTCGCGGGCAGCCAAGCAGAACCATACGCCGGTGCCCACCAACGACTGGTGGACCGACCTGCTGATAAACGGCAAAAACGGCGGCGTAATGTGGGTGTACCCGCTGGTGCTCGACCCCGACCCCAACGGCTTCAACCTCAATTTCCCCAACAGCATCGACGTCCACAGCCCCGGTGCCAACGGCCGGCAGGGCGGCTACGACATGCACTACGGTGGCAACCTGCGCATCACGGCCGCCGGCTACAAGCCCAGCACCGCGCTGGCCGAAAGCTGGAGCGACTGGGGCCTGGTGATGAGCCTGCCCGACACCGCCTCCGACCCCGGAACCACCAAAAACATGCGGGTGACCACGGCCCACGGCGTGCCGTTTGCCTGGGTCGAGACACAGGGCGTAAACCCGCAGTTCGGCTTCGAGAAGCCCGCCACTTTCCTGGATGCCAGCGGCGCGCCGCTCCAGTTCCCTACCAGCCAGTCGTTTGTCATCAGCACCGATAACCGCTACTTTGGCGTGCATCTGGCGCCGGGCAGCGTGATGCAGCGCGATACGGCTCACTTCGCCACCATCGACCTGGGGCAGCGCTACCCGCTTTCGGACGTGAAGCTGTATTGGGAAGCGGCCTACGCCAAGGACTACTCCCTGCAAGTGTCGGATGATGGGCTGACTTGGCAGACGGTATATCAGGCGACCAACTACGTGAAGCCCGCTAATGGCCTGAAGGACATTCCCCTGACCGGCCAGAATGTGGCGGGCCGCTACCTCAAGCTGGTGATGACGCGCCGGGCCACGCAGTACGGCTACTCGCTGTTTGAACTGCAGGCCTTCGACGGCAACGGCACGCTGCGCTCACAAGGCCGGCCCGTGACGGTATCCTCCGTAGAGGGTGGTTTTGCGGGGTCTTACCTCGTAGATGGTATTCTGACCGACCCCAACAACCGCTGGTCGGCCACCTACATCCAGAACCCGGTGGTGGTGATGCAGGCGGGCGCGGGCAACAGCTATTTTGTGGTATCGGCCCTGCAAGCCAGCAGCGACCAGCAGGCCGGCGCGCGTCTCACCACCTACGAGGCCTACGCCTATAATAAGGTGAGCAACACGCAGGTGAACTATGCCTATGACGCAGTTGCCGGTAAAGTAAACCTCACCTGGAACCTGACCACCACCAACCTGAAGGGCCAGCCGGCCGGGCCGACGCTGCAAGGCTTTTTGCCCCACCTCTACCAAAACACTGCGCACAGCGTGGCATTCTCGCCCTACACCTACGTGAGTCCGCGCGGCGACCTGAAAACGGCGGTGGGCACCTCATTCGCCTTCACCTATGATTTCAACGGCATTCTGCCCTCGTACAACGCCCCGTTCCGCAACGCCGCCGACGCGCACCCCTACGATGCGCAGAAAATGTTTGACTTGGTGACCGCCTACGCCGGCAACCCCAATAATGGCAGCGACACTTATTTCGGCGCCAAAGACTTGGTACAGCACATGAAATTCGCGCTACTGGCCAAGGAGCTGAACCACCAAGCCTACCCTGCCCTCAAGGCTAAAGCCCGGGCGGCCCTCGTGGATTGGCTGACGTACACGCCGGGCGAGCAGCCCAAACGGTACTTTGCCACGCACAACCGCTGGGGCGCTTTCATCGGCTACAACCCCAATTTCAACTCCGACGAATTCACCGACAACCACTTCCACTACGGCTACTTCACGCTGGCCTGCGCCCTGTACAACATGCTGGACCCCACGTTTCTGAGCGACAGCCAGTACGGGGGCATTGCCCGCAAAATTGCCAAGCAGTACGCCAACTGGGACCGCACCGACCCCGACTTTCCGTGGATGCGCACCTTCGACCCCTGGGTGGGCCACAGCTACGCGGGCGGCACCAGCTCGGGCAACGGCAACAACCAGGAGTCGTCGTCGGAGTGCATGCAGTCGTGGATTGGCTTGTTTTTGCTGGGCGATGCGCTTGGTGATGCGGACATGCGCGCCGCCGGCGCGTTTGGCTATACCAGCGAAGCGGCGGCCAGCCTGGAGTATTGGTTCGACTGGAAGCACCGCAACTTTCCGCCCGCCTACGCGGCCCAGCGCCATATGGGGGCCGTTTTGTCGAACCAGGGCCTCGGGCACGTCACGTATTTTGGCGACCAGGAGCAGTATGTGCACGGCATTGAGTACCTGCCCCTGAACCCCGGCGTGAACTACCTGGCCCGCGACACGGCCTGGGCCCAGAGCGAGTACCGCGACCTGCTGCGCGAAGCCAAGGCCGAACCGGACGTGAACGCCCAAACCGGGGCCGTGACTCAGTTTAATGACGAGCTGGACTTTGGCGACGACTGGACGCACGTGGCCCTGGGCCTCAAGTACATGATTGACCCCAAGTACACGACTGGCCTGCTAGAGGCCAACTACCAGCTCAGCCCCAGCAACCCGCGCTACATCATGGATGCCAAGGAAGTGGCCGGCATGACGTACTTCTACGCCCACGCCCAGCAAAACCTCGGCTACTTCTCGTCGAAGTTTCATACCAACTTCCCGGCCAGCAGCGTGTTTGAGCGCAACGGGCAATTTACCTACGCCACCGTTTACAACGCCACCGACAGCCCCCAAACGGCCACCGTGTACGATGCCCAGGGCAACCCCGTAAACGACGCCCAGGGCAACCTGGCCACGGCCCTCATCCCGGCCCACGCCCTGAAAACCTTCCCCACCCCGCCCACCACCGGCCAGACCCCCACCGGCTGCTACAACCTGCTAGCCTCCAGCGTTGTGGGCTCTTCCAGCCAAACCCAGCCCGATACGGCCCCACAAGCCGCCGACGGCAGCCTGGGCACCCGCTGGGAAAGCCAGTTCACCGACCCGCAGCAGCTGACGGTAGACTACGGCAACGTGTCGGCCATTAGCACCGTCACCATTGCCTGGGAAAACGCCAGCGCCAAAGACTACCAGCTGCTGGGCTCCACGAATGGCACCACCTGGACCAGCATTCAAACCCTGGGCCCCTTCCCTACCCTGCCAAATGGCCAACACCGCACCGACGTTATTTCGGTAAATGCCTCGTACCGCTACGTGCGCATGGCCGGCACCACCCGCACCACGCCCTACGGCTACTCCATCTACGAGCTAACGGCCTGCGGCACGGCCGCGGTGGCTGCCCCGCTGCCCGTTACGCTGCTGGACTTTACGGCCCAGGCACAAGGCACCGCCGTCGCGCTGACCTGGCACACGGCCGCGGAAGTAAACAGCGCCCGTTTTGAGGTGGAACGCAGCCTCGATGGCACCTCCTTCACTACCCTGGGCAGCGTGGTCGCGCGAGGCACCAGCACCACGGCTACCTCTTATGCTTACCGCGACGCGGCCCTGCCGGCTCATGCCACCCTGCTCTACTACCGCCTACGCCAGGTAGACCTCAATGGCACGGTCACCTACTCGCCCGTGCGCACGGTGGCCCTCGCCAAGGCTAGTGGCCTAGCCCTGTTTCCGAACCCCGCGCACGCGACGGCTACCCTCACGGGCACCAGGCCCGGTAGCGCCGTACAGCTGCTCGATGCGCTGGGCCGCACCCTAGCCACCGCCACGGCTGATGCGGCCGGCGCCGCTACGCTGACTTTGCCGGCCGGACTACCTAGCGGCGTGTACGTGGTGCGGGCCGGTTCTCAGGCGCTACGACTATTGGTGCAGTAGCGGGCTGGCTTATCCCGCCTATGTTACCAAAAAGCTCCGGCCGGTAGGCTGGGGCTTTTTTTGGCTCCTAGTGGGCAGGCAACTTTTTCGTCACTGCTTGGCTCAACGTGTCCGAATATTGATTGACCTTGGTGTAGAAGCATCGTGTTGGACATTTGCATCTTTATCCCTCCCTTATCTCCCGTTGTCTTTGTTATCCCCGAGACTAATGCCACTGCTGGATTTGACCGCCCGTCCAGGTGTTTGAGGAAGCCTGCGTCCAGGGTGCCCCGGTGGGGCTGACTTACATGCATTAATAATTCGTAACCACTTCTGCTTACTGTTAAGCCCACCGCCCACTTAATTCGTACCACTGCTCGTATGGAACCAAATTCCCTATCCGCCTTCTATGCCGCGTGCGCGCCAATTCCTGGGTCTGCGACGGGCGTAGTACCACCACCTGATATGGCGCATGGCGTAGGGCATGTTAATGTATTCCCATTGGCGGACCTGCGCGAGGCGCCCCCGATGACGTTTAACCGACGGGCCTACCATAAGATTACGCTTTGCCGCGGGCACAACCAAGTAGAGTATGCGGACCAAGCCCCGCACATCGGCCACAACACCTTGTTTCTGGTAACGCCGCGCGTGCCTTACCGGTGGCTGCCCCTAACCCCGACACCGGAAGGCTACTGCTGCCTCTTCGACGATGCGTTTCTGCTACCCGCCCGGACGGGAGTAGTGCTGGCCGAGCTGCCGATTTTTCAGCCCGGCGCCTACCCCGTGTGGGAGGTATCGGAGTCCGATTGCGCGGCGCTCGAAGCGGTATTTAGCAAGATGGCACACGAACTCACGTCCCGTTATGCCTACAAGCATGACCTGTTGCGCACGTACTTGTGGGAGTTAATACACTTGGTGCAGAAGCTGCAGCCAGCCGCTGCCCCGCTGGCGACGCACAGCGCGGCCGAACGGGTCGCCACGCAGTTTACCGACTTGCTAGAGCGGCAGTTTCCGCGCCAAAGCCCGCAGCCTCCGTTGCGCCTGCGCACCGCCATCGACTACGCCCACCAATTAGCTGTGCACGTCAACCACCTCAACCGTGTGCTGAAGGAAATGACGGGCCACACCACCACCGCGCTTATTAGCAGGCGCTTAGCGCAAGAAGCCAAAATACTGCTGAAGCAAACCACGTGGAGCATTTCGGAAATTGCCGATAGCCTGGGCTTTGCCGATGTCGCGCATTTCTCTACTTTTTTCAAGCGCCACGTGGCTCAAACGCCCAGCGAATTCCGGAGCCAGGCCGTGTTTGAAATCTAAAACAGATGGGTTGATTGGCGAAGTCTGCCCACTGCTTACCCATTGGACCTTTGTGGGGTATTCACTTCCCTCCCTATTCGGGAGGCAACCCCACACAACATGGAAAACAAAAAAATTGCGTTGGTTACCGGTGGCAACAAGGGCATCGGCCGGGAGATTGTCCGCGGGCTGCTGCGGGCGGGCTGCCGGGTATATCTGGGCGCCCGTGAGGCAGCCAAGGGCCAGCAAGCCGCCGCGGAATTAGCACCGGAAGGCGAGGTGCTGTTCCTGGAGTTAGACCTGACCAGCCAAGCGACCCTAGACGCGGCAGCGGCACAACTGCAACGCGAGCACGGCTGCCTCGACATCCTAGTGAACAACGCAGGCATCAACGTCGCCGGCGACGGCCTCCCGAGCACCGCCGCCGTGCGCAGTGTAGAGCAGGTGCTCCATACTAATTTTCTCGGCACGCTGGCCGTTACGCAAACGTTTTTGCCGCTGGTTCGGCAAGCCGTGGCGGGGCGCATCGTCAACGTGTCCAGTCCGCTGGGCTCCCTCACGCTTAATGGCCAGAACGATTGGGGCCTGCTGGGGTATTCGGCCTCCAAAGCTGCCCTGAACATGCTCACCGTGCAGCTGGCCTACGAGCTGCGCGACACGGCCATCAGAATAAATTCGGCCGCCCCTGGCTACACCGCCACGGACCTAAACAACTTTGCCGGCACGGACACCCCGGCGCAAGGGGCCGCGGAGGCTATCAGACTAGCCCTGCTGCCAGCTGATGGTCCCACAGGCACGACTTCTTCTACTACGGGCCCATTGCCCTGGTAAAATTTACCAGTCACCGAACTCGGAAGTGGTCAGCCAACTAATTTACACGCTGCCCACTTTTGCGAGAGAAATCTCACTGCATGCGCGAGCTACATGCGCGCAGCGACGAAAGCAAGGACGTGGCGACTACCAGCCTCTTGGAGAGCTACATTGATGAGGCCGAAGGCAGAACCTGGCTTCTCTCCGAAACGCCCCGCTCGCCAGACTCCCCCGAGGTCTTATAAGCGGGGGACCTTACGGCGCACGCGCTACCTTTGGCGCTATGCACACCCCCCAACCCTCCGCAACTTCGATGCCCCGGCGGCCACTGGTGCCGGGGCCGGTGATTGCGCTGGCCTGGCTGTTGTTCAGCGGGTTTATGGTGCTGCTGGTGTTCGCCCAAAACCTCTCGGCAGGTACGCCCACCCACTGGGGCGAAACCCTGGGCGGGCGGCTACTGCACGGTCTGCTCTGGGGCTTGCTCACGCCGGTGGTTTTTGCCCTGGCCACGCGCTTCGACCTCACGGAGCCCCGCCGCCGACTACCCAACCTGCTGGTGCATGCAGCTGCTAGCTACGGCCTCACGCTGGTCTACCGTTTGGTCTACGCCGGGCTGATGGCTCTTTTCGGGGCATTGCCCGGCGGTTTTTCTCTGGGTACGGTCATCGTAAACGCCAATACCTGGGTGCCAATTTACTGGATGCTGCTGTGCATGGCCTACGCCGTGCAGTACCGCGAGCGGTTTCGCCAGGGCCAGGTGCAGGCCGCCCAGCTGGAAACGCAGCTGGTGCAGGCGCAGCTACAGGCCCTCAAAATGCAGCTTCAGCCGCACTTTCTGTTCAATTCCCTGAACGCCGTTTCGGCTCTGATGGGCACCGACGTGAAGGCCGCCCGGCGCATGCTGGCCCAGCTCAGCCAGTTTTTGCGCCTCGTGCTCGATAGCAGCGACACGCAGGAAGTGACGCTCGCCCAGGAGCTGCACCTAACCCGCCTCTACCTCGAAATCGAGCAAACCCGGTTTCCCGACCGCCTGGCAGTAGCCTACCACATTGCCCCCGGCACGGAAGCCGCCATCCTCCCCGCCCTGCTCTTGCAGCCGGTGGTAGAAAATGCGGTGCGTCACGGCCTAGCCCCGCAGGCGGGGATGGGCGAGCTGGCTATCAGCGCCCGGCAGCAGGCGGACCGGCTCATTGTGCAGGTGCAGGACAACGGCCGGGGCACCGCCGATACCGCCGTGCGGGGCATTGGCCTGCGTAACCTTGAAAGCCGACTGGCCACCCGCTACGGCACCGACTACGCCGTGCGTGTCGAAACCGCACCCGGCCAGGGTTATTGCTTGCAGTTGTCGCTGCCCTTCCACGCCGCCGGCCCGGCTCCCCTAGCCGCATGAGCAGGAGCTTGCGCACCCTACTAGTTGATGATGAGCCATTAGCCCGCAGCCTGGTGCGGGAACTCCTCGCCGACTTCCCGGAAATGACCATCGCGGGCGAGAGCCAGAACGGCACCGAAGCCCTCGCGGCCCTGCAAACGGGTGCCTACGATGTGGTGTTCCTAGACGTGCAAATGCCCGACCTCGACGGGGTGCAGGTGCTGCAACGCCTACAGGCAGCGGGCCAATCGTTGCCGCTGGTGGTATTCGTGACGGCCTACGACCAGTACGCGGTGGCCGCTTTCGCGCTGCACGCGGTGGACTATTTGTTGAAGCCGCTCGACCCCGACCGGTTTGCGGAGTGCGTGCGCCGGGTGCAGCAGCTTGCAGCCCAGCACCATAGCCGTGCAATCGGAACCGACGTCGCCGCCCTGCTTCGCGCCTGGCCCATGCCGGCTGACTCCGCTCCTACTCCCCCGGCCGAGTACCAGAATCGGTTTGTGGTGAAGCAACCCGAGCGGCAGTTTTTCGTGCCCGCGGCCGAGGTGTGTTATCTCGAAGCCACGGGCAGTGGTGTGCTGCTGCAAATGGCTCGGGTGGCGCACCCGGTGCGGGCCTCGCTGGGGCAGCTGGCTGAACGGCTCGACCCGGCGCGCTTTCTGCGCATCCACCGCTCGGTTATCATTAATATCGACCACATTGTGGAATTTAAGCCGTGGGCGCACGGCGAGTACCTGTTTCGCATGGCCAACGGGCAGCACGTCACCTCGTCGCGCAGCTACAACTCGGCCATCCAGCAGTTTCTGAAGCGCTTCGCTTAGCTGCCACCGGCCAAAAAGGCCAACTCAGGGCTGCATAAGGCCAACTGGCCGCAACGGTCCAGTAGCTGCTGAGCGCTGCCCGTAAGTTCGACTGTTGGTAAGCCTAAAGATTTACTGATAGTTACCACCTTACCTGCCTATTTGATTATGAGCGCAGCCGCCACCCCCATTCGCCGCTTACTATTGCCCGCCGGAGTCATACTGGGGGCCGCGTTTATCGGCATCCAGTTTATCCATCCGCCGCTGGAAAACCCGCCCGTTACGGGCGATTTCCAGGCACCGGTAGCCGTGAAAAGCATTGTGCAGCGTGCGTGCTACGACTGTCATTCCAACCAGACCAACTTGCGCTGGTTCGATAAAGTTGCGCCCGTGTACTGGCAGGTGGCCGACCATGTAAAGGAAGGCCGGGCGGGCCTGAATTTCTCCTCGTGGCAGAGCCTGGCTCCCGCCGACCAGAAGGCGAAGCTCTGGGAGTCCGTCAACCAAATTCTGGCGGGCGCCATGCCCCGCGCCGACTATACCCTGGTGCATCCGGCGGCTAAATTATCAGCTCAGGATGTGGCCGTGCTCAAGCAGTACGTGGCAAGTTTTGCGAAGAACCCACCCGCCGATACCGCCAAACTCAACGCCGCCGACCGGCAGTATCGGCACTGGCAGCCTGCCAAGGCAGCGCCTACCGCGGTACCAGTCGCGCCCAATGGCATTGCCTACCTGCCCGACTACAAAAACTGGCAGGCCATCAGCACTACCGAACGCTTCGACAACGGTACGATGCGCGTGGTATTCGGCAATGCGGTGGCCGTGCAAGCCATTCGGAACAAGCACATTAACCCCTGGCCCAACGGCACGGCCTTCGCCAAAGTGGCCTGGGACCAGCTCGCCGATGCGCAGGGCAACGTGCGCCCCGGCGCCTTCAAGCAGGTAGAATACATGCTCAAGGACGACCAGAAATACGCCGCCACCAAAGGCTGGGGCTGGGCCCGCTTCAAAACGCCCAAGCTGGTGCCCTACGGCAAAGACGCCCTCTTCACTACCGAGTGCATCCGTTGCCACCAACCCATGAAAAACAACGACTTCGTCTTTACCCAGCCCATCAACCACTAGTCCCATGCACGCCACGACCATCGCCCTCGCGGGCCTTTTGGCGCTGAGCGCCTGTAGCCAGAACAACGTGCCGGCCGGGCAACTCAATGAAGCAGCCTCGCTACCCGCCTCATTTAATTTCAGCAAGTTGGGCTTGCGGGTACTTTCCTCTTCCGTCAACCATCGGCAAGCCACCATGGCCACCTTGTACGGCAACGACTTGGCCTGCCAAGCTGCCCTAGCGGGCACCGGCGCCGCCCAGCCGGGCGAAGTGTTGGCCCTGCTCACTTGGCGGCAACAGGCCGACCCCAATTGGTTTGGAGCCCGAATTCCCGGTGCGCTACAATCGCTCGAACTGCTACGTACCGGGCCAGGAAGCACCGGCCGCCCGGCCGTAACCTATCAGTGCTTCATGGGCAAAAATCTTACCCCGCAGGCTGATACCCTACACCAGCAAGAACGGATTGCCTACCTACTGGCGCAAAAACCGGCGGTAATGCCATAGTAGAGGTTTCGTAGGTGCGAGTATGGTGGTCTGAGGATAATAATAGCCCTGCTGCTGGGCTTGCGCACGAGGGCCCCTCTCCATCTAGCACTTGGTAAATGTGCTAGGTTGCAGCTTTAGGGTGAGCTAGGCGCTAGCTTGGAGAAGTTTAATCTATCCCTATCTACTCAAATGGGGGTGGGTTTCCTTCAATTGAAAACATTCATACTTGCAATCAGTTTATATACCATGGATTATAAATTCATGGATTTCAATCCGATTAAAAAACACGAATCCAAACCATGTACAAATCACTCACCGTCATTAGCTACGGCCCCGGCCTCGGTACGGCGCTGGCTACCCGGTTTGGGCTGAAGGCTATGCCCTAGAGCTCATTAGCCGCAGTCGCCAAGACGAATCGCTGGCCTAGTTGGTAGAGACTGGCATTACCGCGCATTCCGAGGTAGTTGACGCAGGCAATATCCCAGCGCTGCAACACGCCTTGCAGCAGCTCTCCGCTAAGCTGGGCGGGGTAGGCACGGTGGTTTACAATGTGGCGCGGTACGCGACCGACATTTCGCAGGTGTCGCTGGGGCTGTTGTATGCAGGCAATGCGCCGGCCGTGACGCTCCTGCTGATTGCGGGTTGGGGCCTCTTGTACGCGCCGGGCGTGCTAGTTGCAACCTTCTCCATCGGCTCGGCGGCACCTGAGGCGCTGGAGTTTGCCAATGGATTGACGGCCTCATTCGCTAACTTTAGCGTCACTCTCGGCACCGTAGCCGGCGGGTGGGTTATCTCGCAGGCCGGCATCGCCCACACCCCGTGGCTTTCCCTGGGGCTAGGAGTAGCGGCCATCGGCCTGGTAGGCGCCCGCAGCCTCTGGGACCAGCGCCACCCGTCCCTTAGATAGGGAAGCTTAGGCAGAACAAAGACCGTTTATTTCGGTAAGTACCGTATGAAGTTAGAGGACGCCATTCAGCAGCCGCAGTTCGTCACCCCCCAGCAACGGGCCGGCATGAACGTTATTTTCACCGCCAACTGGCTTTCCAACCAGTACGCGGCGGCGCTGAAGCCGCTTGACTTGTCCTTGCAGCAACTCAACGTACTAAGCATCCTGAAAGGCCAGCCCGACTACACGGCCTCAGTTAATATAATCCGAGACCGGCTCATCGACCGCATGCCCAACGTATCGCGCCTACTCAACAAGCTGATGGAGAAAGAATTGATACAGAAGGACCGTACGCTTTCCGACCAGCGGGTAGTCCACATCAAACTGACCGCGAAGGGGATACAGGTAGCAGAGCAAGGCCGCGCTCTGTTTCAGTCTGTCACTTATCAGCTCGCCGATGACCAAGCCCAACTGCTCAACGACTTGCTAAATGAAATGAGAAGCTAATACTTTTTTGCCTTTTTATATTCCATGGATTATAAGTCCACGGTGATTTGCCCAAATTTATCATGTATCAGACCAAAGTAATCACCTTGAAAAGCAGACCTATTGGGCTGCCACAAGTAAGCGATTTTGAGCTTGCAACTGAAGTAACGCCCTCCTTACGCCCCGGCGAAGTGCTCTTGAAAGCGGTCTACATTTCCGTAGACCCCTACTTACGCGGCAAGATGTCGGGGACCAAAATACCACGCTTTGAAGTTGGCCAACCAATTAGCTCCAAGCTAATTGCCGAAGTAATAGAGTCAAGAAACGACCAGTTTCAACGGGGAGAAGTTGTTGCCCACTACCTCGACTGGAAAGAATATCAAGTATCCGACGGCACGGGTCTGGTAAAAGTCGATGCCACGGCAGCACCCCTCACTACCAACCTAGGTATACTGGGCATTACGGGCCTCTCGGCCTACTTCGCCCTGCTTGACATTGGCCAGCCCAAAGCCGGCGAAACGCTGGTTGTATCAGGGGCGGCCGGGGCGGTGGGTAGTATCGCCGGCCAGTTAGGAAAGCTCTTAGGCTGCCGCGTGGTGGGCATCGTGGGCACGGATGAGAAAGCGGCCCTTATCACGGGCAAGTTTGGCTTTGACGCGGCCATCAACTACCGCACTACGACCGATATGCCGGCGGCCCTCGCCGCAGCGTGCCCGAGCGGCATCGATATCTATTTCGACAATGTGGGCGGCCCCATATCCGATGCCGTGTTGGCCAGCCTCAACCCCTATGCCCGAGTAGCGGCGTGCGGCGCAATCGCCAATTACAACGATACGTCGCCAGTATTGAGCCCCAGCATTCTCCCGCTGGTTGTGTATAAGTTTCTGACCATCCGCGGCTTCCTGATTGCCGACTTCGCCGCCCGATTTCCAGAGGGGCTCGCGCAACTGGCCACTTGGCTCCGGCAAGGCAAGCTAACCTATGCCGAAACCATTGTAGAAGGTTTTGAGAGATTACCGGAGGCATTTATCGGCCTCTTCGCTGGCCAGAACGAAGGTAAAATGATTGTCAAAATCTAGACGATAGAGGTACCTTCTTGCTTTAAAATCCCTGAGCTTGAAAAATGGATATGTGATGCACACCGTGAGCTAGCATTTTACCGGTTCGTTTATAATACACTTGCTTGACAGCAGCTTATCCTCGGCGCAACTCTGGCTTGCAAGCCAGTCGGCTAGTGCCTTTTAGGAATCCGCATCCTGCAGAGTGGCACAGGACGCCGACAGGTTGGTGGGTTATATAGCTAGGACTTTTCACATGGCTAGCTAAGAGTTCGGGTGGCAGAAACATGGCCAGTAGTTGCAGCTTCGGGATGAAATCCAGAACCGTGGCCAGCAAGGCTGCGGCTAAGCTGGTAGCCGTAGCGAGGTTGCTGAACTAACTCGTAGAAGACTCGCCCGATTCGTTAGCACGGCAGCAAAATCGTGCTCAGACGGCGCAGGTGCGGCAATACCTGCTTGGTAACGGATGATTCCGGCTTTGGGTACTACTCACCGACTCCTTAGGGAGAATGGATTTTACTGTTGAGGGCATCGCATCTGCTTTTTTCTCCAACCAGCAGTTCTGTTTCGGGTAAAAAGAAGTTTGCGGCGCACCGGATGGCATTTTACAGCAGTAGTGCTGCCCGCCCGGGAACTCTGCATAGGGGTATCAATGTCGCATTTGTGTGTACTCGCTGAAGCAGGCGCGTACTGGTCACTCTCCATTGCCATTCCGGCAAAGCATTAGCCAGCGAACATCCCTCACTTTCCTGCTCTCTATTCCTCAACAATACCCAATGCGTCCTCCTGCCGACCCTACCCGTGTGAATGTTCAGTCCGCCGTCGATGTGAACTACTGGTGCCACACCCTCAACTGCACCGAGACGCGCCTGCGCAATGCGGTGCTGGCCGTGGGCCCGCTGGCGGCCGATGTACAAGCCTACCTGAACCGCTAATTGCGCTGCTTAAAGAAATTAAAAAGCCATAAAGGCCGTCCTGTGGGATGGCTTTTATGGCTTTTTAGTCTATTACCATAAGCACTTAGCTGGGGCTAGCGAAGCAGCGCCAGGGCCGCCACCGTGAGCGCGCCGACCAAAGTATTGAGCAGGTTGACGGTATTGTTTGTGATGTAATGCCGCCGCTCAAGCGTAGCGCCTACCACCGAATCGGTCAGGTTGCCGGTGGTGCCGGCCACCAGCAGCCACCAAAACGCTGGGCTCCAGCCATTCGTCAGGCAGTAAACAGCTGCCAACAGCGCACTGCCGGCCGCGCCCAGCAGGGTGCCCTCCAGGCTTACCACCCCGTTCAGGCCTCGTGTATCGGGGCGAAAGGTGAGGATGTTATAATACCGACGGCCGTAGACGTTGCCCAATTCAGAGGCCAGCGTATCGGCTGTGGCGGCGGCAAAGCTACCCGCCAGCATGGGTTGTAACAGCGGGGCGTGAGCAGGAAATTGCCAGCTCAGCAGCCCCAGAAGGCCCGCTACACCAGCATTGGCCAGCACCTGCCCGGCGGTGCGGCGGCCCTGGTTTTCCTCGGCCAGGCCGAGTTGGCGCTTGTCGGCCACTTTCCAGGCGGAGGCGGCGGAGCCTAAGCCGAAGAAAAGAGCCAGCAGCGCCAGCCCCGTATAGCCCGCGCCCAAGAAAATGAGCACACCTAGCAGGCCGCCCGTCCAAACGCCCACGGTGGTGAGCTTGCCGGCCCGCGCACTGTAGCCCATGCCCAAACCGAGCAATAGCACTACTAATCCAAACTGAAACAGGTTGGTCATTGGGGTAAAAATAGTCCGAGCCGGGCAAAAGCCGCCATAACGGCTTGGCGGTACCTGGCAGCTGTTGGTTACCCTGTCAGCCGTTGAGTAATGCGAAGGCTAATCGCAGTAGGCGTAGCCTGCTCGGGTGCCGACGCTCTGCAATACTACTTATCTGGCCAGCCGCGGAGCATTGCCGCGCCTTACTTGCCTGGCCGCAGCTCTATTGGACGCACGGGCTGGCCTGGCTTCCATTCCACCAAGTACACGGGCTGCGGGGCCAGATTTTCGAGAGTTTCGCCATCTCCCTGACCGGTACGCTGCACAAAAAGACTGAGCATACCCTCTTTTTTCCAGCGCTCGGTGTCGTAGCTAGGCTCCCAGTTGCCTACGGTGCTGGTGGTGAGGTCGGCGGCAGTCCACTGGTTCTGGCTGAGGTCAGGGCATTGCAGGATGGAGGCGCGGTCCTGCCGCTCGGCGTCGCGGAACAGCAGGTAGGCGGCCGTTTTGCCATTCTGGGCATTAACCAGCAACTGCGGCCGCGAAATTGGAATCTTTTTAGTGCCCACGCCACTCAGGCTGAATGGAGTAGTGCGCTGGCTTATCTGGGCAGTTTTCCAGGCTTTGCCGGCCAGGTAAATCAGCTGGTACTGGGGCACCTGGGTGCCCGCTGACCGCCAGTAGGTGGCAATGTAGGGTTGCCCCTGGGCATCGGCGGTGATAGTGGTTTGGTTAATTAGCTCGCTGTTTTGGGGAATGCGAGCGGCGTACTCGGCAGTGGCTGCGGTGATGGGCAGCTGATAGAGGGCGCCGGTGCTTTTCTGCCAAGTTTTGCCGCCATCGCGGGAGCAGGCATAGGCCATGTCGTGGTTGGAAGCCACGTTGGGCGACTCGCGCCAGACCCACGCAACGTGAATGATGCCCCGGGCGTCGATGCACGCCTGCCAGTAGGCGTTGCGCTGGCCTTCGCCATCAATCAGGACGTTGTGCAGGCGGGTCCACTGCTGGGTTTTGGTGCTGTACCGGTTCAGCACGAGGTTGCCGTTGCCCGAACCGCCGTCGCGGTACATAAACAGCAGGTCGCCGTCGGGAAAGCGGTGGAATTCAGGGTACGACACCTTCTGCTCCTGCTGGCCGGTCATCGGCAGCAAATCGCCCATTTCCAGCGAGCCGGGAGCTTTACTCCGGCAATAACGCAACGGGTTGTTGTGGTGGTCGAAGGAAAGGTGCACATAGCCCGCGCCGTCCACCATCAGGCTGATGACGTTGTGGGCATCTTTCACATTGCCCTGGTAGTGCGTGCGTTGCACCTGCCACGGCCCGGCAGGTAGCCGGCGCCGCGCCAGCACCACGTAGGCCGCCGAGTCGTAATACGCCACGTACTGCTCCTTGCCTTGCGTCACCACGGAGTTTTTGCGGAAAACCGCGCCGTTCACGTTGTTTTTCGCCCAGCCCAGGCCAACGGGTACGGGGGTTTGGGCGCGGCTGGCCAGCGGCTGAACCATCCCTGCGCTCAACAGCAGGCAAGCAGCAAATCGGGAGGAAAGCATTGCTTTATTGGGATGTTATCTGAGAGAAGCCATGCCCCGAATGCGAATGGTACCGGGCGGCTGGGGAGTTGGAATGGAGCGCGCTATCTGCACGTTTATCACGGTGGTGGGCGCGGCAGCAGTAGCCCGCGTCACCTTGATTTCACCAATGGCATCGGTCGCAATGCGTAGCGTGGGTTCAGCCACGGGCATTCCATTCACAGCGTAACCAACCGGGCCTTCCACCTTAAGCAAGGCCCCTATTTCAGCCAATGTCCGGGTTTTCAACTCGATGCTATGTTTCTTTTTCAGTGTGATATCGATAATGCCGTAGGTGGTTAGGTTGCGCCATTTCCAGGGTGCATCGGCGCCTTTGTATACAACCAGGTCTTTGATATCCTGCGGATTAATACCTGATAACTGAGCACTGATTATCGTTGTCGAATTCAAAATAAAAAGGGGCTCCGGCTTTATAGGAGCAGGCCGAATGGCCAAGGTCGGAGGCGGCGCCGGCTGCCTCACGGGCTGAGAAAGCGCCCGCTCAATATCCGGAAACAAGGGCTGCACCGCTGGTATTCGCGGGGCGATGGCAGGAATGGCTGCTTTTTGCGCCCGTCCGGTCTGAGCAATTAGCAAAAAGCTATTAATCAGCGATACATAAAGCCAATGACAACGCATAGAACGGATGCTTTGGAAAGAGAAAGGAATGTCTCTGCAAGGAAATCATTTATACTGGCTTGCCAGCTATTTTTCTGCCATTGGTGGAGGCGGGCAATGCCGCTAATGCCGCCGCAATACTACCCACACCGCCTTGATGCTAAGGGGTGTATTTTGAGAGAAAGCGGGGGGCGTATTCGTCGGGTAACAGTTCGGCTTGCTTTATGAAAAACGGCCGGCAGACGGTGGTATATTTCGGCCATCATTCACCCCAAAGCCTAACTCCTGCCCTACTATATGAAAATGCTGGAGTACTTCAAAACGCTGGGTTGGCTGGAGGCTTTGCCGGTGTTTCTGGCCGAGAACCTGCTCATCTTACTGCTGGCGCTGGGATTTGGCTATTTGCTCCAAGCGCTTTTTGGCCGCAAACGGGCGTTGGGCCCCGTTCATCATCCCATCAGCCGGCAGGAAATCCGGCTGGCTACCTACACGCTGCTCATCAACACGGCCGTGACGTATGTGGGCTTTGTGCTCTGGCGGCTGGGGTTTATTAGCATTCGTGAAGCGTTTTCGTGGCGGATTCTACTTGATTTTGCAGTCCTGTTTCTGGGCATGGACCTGCTGATGTACGTGTTTCACTACATTATTCACCAAACGGTGCTCTACCACTGGGTACACTCGCTGCACCATGAGTACACCGAGCCCCAGCCCATTGACTTATTCGTACTGCACCCGCTCGAAACCGTCGGTTTCGGTGGACTCTGGCTGCTGCTGATGGCGGTGTACCCGGCTAGTTTCCTGGCCATTGTGGCCTACCTAACCGTGAATGTGCTGTTTGGCGTGCTGGGTCATTCCGCGGTGGAGCCTTTTCCCGCTGCCTGGGAGCGGGCCCCGCTGCTCAGGTACATCGGCTCGTCGGGCTTCCATTTTCAGCACCACCAAAACGACCAGTCCAACTTCGGTTTTTACACCTCCATTTGGGACCGGCTGTTCGGCACGTTCGCCAGCAGCCCCGCACTAAAAAACCCACCCCGATAGGCATCAGAATGGGTTTTCAGGTGAGTTAATGGCTATTGGCCAGCTGATTATTTTCCGGCTGGAACGGCCGTTTTCAGTCTGAGGCTACCGGCTTTCAGGCCCTTGCCGGTTACGGTCAGCTTGATGTCGCCGGCCTTATCGGCAGCCTGCACAATGGCAACCAGCTGGCCATGGAAGGCATGCATGCGAGGCTCCTGAAAGGGCTCCAGGCAAGTGGCATCGCCGTTGCCAATGGCGCGGAAACGGCCCGCGCCGCTCACCGCCACTTGCAGCTGGTTGGTGGCATCGGGGCAGAGGTTGCCCTTGGCATCTTCTACCCGGGCCGTGACGTAGGCCAAGTCCTGGCCATCGGCGGCGAGGGCGGCGTGGTCGGCAACCAGCTTGATGTGGTGGGGCTTGCCGGCGGTGCGCACTTCCTCCGTTGCCACGGCTTTGCCCTGGGCGTCATACGCCACCACTTTGATGCTGCCGGGCTGGTATTTCACGTCGTTCCACATCAGGCGGTAGCGCGTCTGGGGCTGGTCGGAGGGAGCTTTGGTTTGGCGGCCCTGGCTTTTGCCGTTCACAAACAGCTCGGCCGAAGGATAGTTGGTGTAGCAATACACGGGCGTGGTTTGGCCTTCGCGGCCGGGCCAGGTCCAGTGCGGCAGCAGGTGCAACGTGGGCGTGGTCGTATTCCAGCGGGCGCGGTAGAGGTAGTATCGGTCTTTGGGCAGGCCCACCAAATCAAGAATGCCGAAGTAGGAGCTGTGCGAGGGCCACTTTTCGTCGTAGGGCGTGGGCTCGCCGAGGTAGTCGAAGCCCGTCCACACAAACTCGCCAATCACGAAGCCGAGGTCGTCCTGCTTCACAAATTCCTCGTCCGGAATCTGCGACCAGCTGCAATACTCCAAATCGTAGGACGACGACTGATTATTGGGGTATTGCTTCTGCTTGGCCTGCAGCACCGGAAACTGGTATTCGCCCCGGCTGCTCACCGTGGAGGCCGTTTCGGTGCCCAGAATAAAGCCCTGGGGCAGCTTGTCGTTGGCTTTTTCGTACTGCGCGGGCTTGTAGTTGAAGCCGGCAATGTCGAGCACCGAGGCAAAGTTGTTGTTGATGGCCGCGTCAATCCGGTCCATGCCGGCCGTGACGGGGCGCGTGGGGTCTTCGCGGTGCACAATGTCCTGCAGGCGCTTGGCAATTTTGCCGCCGCCGGGCGCGCCCTGGTCGGGCACCTCGTTGCCGATGCTCCACATGATGACCGACGGGTTGTTGCGGTAGTGGTGCACCATGTTCACCAGGTCCTTTTCGGCCCACTCGTCGAAATACTGGCTGTAGCCATTTTTCACCTTGGGCGTTTTCCATTCGTCGAAGGACTCCACCATCAGCATCAGGCCCATCTCATCGCAGAGCGTCACCAGCTCCGGGGCCGGCATGTTGTGCGAGGTCCGGATGGCGTCGCAGCCCATGTCTTTCAGCAAGGTCAGCTGGCGGCGCAGGGCGGCGGTGTTAATGGCCGCGCCCAGCGGGCCAAGGTCGTGGTGGTTGCACACGCCCTTGAACTTGCGGGTTTTGCCATTCAGCGAGAAGCCTTTGCCCGCCTCAAACTTGAAGGAGCGAATGCCAAAGCGCGTGCGGTACTCGTCCTTGAGCTGGGAGCCGGCAAATAGGCTGGACGTAGCCGTGTAGAGTGTCGGCGTTTCGGGCGACCATAGCTGCGGCGTCGGCACCACCAGATTCTGTTCAAATTCCTGACCGTCGGTGGGCAGCAGCGTGGTGCTGGTGGTGGCCATCACCTTGCCGCTGGCATCGCGGATTTCGGTTTCCAGGCGCAGGTTTTGAAAAGAGTTGCCGGGCGTAGCCACCTTGGTCCGCAGCTTCACCTTGGCGTATTCAGGCGTGATTTCGGGCGTGGTGAGGTAGGTGCCCCACACGGGCACCTGCACGTCGTCGGTCACTATCAGGTGCACGTTGCGGTAGAGGCCGGCGCCGGGGTACCAGCGCGAGGCCTCGGGCTGGTTGCGCAAGCGCACGGCCAGCAGGTTATCGCCGCTGGGCTGCAGCAAGCGCGTGATGTCGAAGCTAAACGAGTTGTAGCCGTAGGGCCACGAGCCCACCTCCTGGCCATTGAGGTAGATGTGAGCGTCGCTCATGGCACCATCGAAGAGCAGTACCACACGCTTGCCGGGCCCGAACTCGGGCACCACCAGCTTCCGCCGGTACCAGCCCGTGCCGATGAACGGTAGCCCACCGGTGCGGCCCGCTTTCAGCGTCGCGGCCTTCTCATTGTTCTGTTCAATCTTAACTTTCTGCAGGTCGTTGTTGCCATCGAAGGGGCCCGAAATAGCCCAGTCGTGCGGTACGCTCACGGTTTGCCATTGGGCATCGTTGAAGCCCGGCCGGGCAGCTTCGGGCATCTCACCCTTGCTGAATTTCCAGCCGTTGGTGAGCAAAATATCCTGCCGGGATTGGGCAATTCCTGGCAAAGCGCTCAGGCAAAGCAGGGCCATTGCGGACTTCTGGAGGAGATGTCGGCCAAGGGATAAGGTCATATGGAGAGGTGTTTGAAAACAGCATTGAAGGCGCAAAGAACAGGCTTTTGCCAGATACAATCCTGCCCCAACAACTTGGGCTTTCCAGAAAGGCAGCTAAGCGCCTGGCTACTTGGGCTGCACCACAAACCCGCCACGCGCGGGCAGCGTCAGCTTTATTTTACCAGGCGAGGATGGCACCGCGTACGTCCTGAATTGCCGGTTGGTATCGCCATCGGTAATGACGGTAGCGGGGCCTAACCCAAGCTTGATGGGGTCGACAACGACTTCCCGGGGCGTGTCGGTGGCATTGATGCCAGCCACGTACCACCTGCCGCCGGGGGCCTGGCGAGCCAGCACCACATACTCACCGGGGAAGCCATCGAGCAGCTTCACGTCGGCCCACTGCCGAGGCAGGCCGCGCACGAACTCCTGCACGTAGGCTGGCTGGGCGGCCATGCCCCCGGGCACTTCGGCATAGTGCTGAATGCCCGACTGAAACACCACCGACAGCGCCAACTCAAAGGCATTGGAGGTGCGGCGCTGCTTGCCCTTGATTTCCGAAAAGGCCATGGGGGTGAAATCCATCGGGCCCACGGCGTTGCGGGTGAAGGGCAGCACTGCACAGTGGCTGGGTTCTTGGTCGGTGTTGGCCTGGTCGAAGGTCAGAAATTCGAAGCCGCGCACGGCTTCCATCGTCATCAAGTTCGGGTAGGTGCGCTGCCAGCCGCGCGGAATGGTGGCGCCGTGGAAATTGACCAGCAGCCCAGCCTGGGCCGCATCGGTGAGCAGGTCCTGGTAGTAGTTCATAAACGACTGCCCGTCGCCCCCGAAAAAGTCGATTTTCACCCCAACAATGCCCATTTGCTTGATGCGCGCAAACTCTTTACGCCGTTGCTCCGGGTCGAACATGATGTTGTTTTTGGGCGATTGGGGCGCCTCATTCCAATTGCCATTGGAGTTGTACCACACCAGCAGACCCACGTTTTTGGTGCGGGCGTACTGGGCTAGCTCAGCCATCTTCTCATACCCAATCTGCTTGTCCCACAGGGCATCAACCAAGCAGTAGCTCCAGCCCATGCTCGCGGCGTAGTCGATGAAGCGGCGCTGGACGTCGTACACCACGCTGTTGTCGCCCATTAGCACCCACGACCACGCCGCCTTGCCCGGCAGGCCCACCGCCGTGGGCTGGGGCGTAGCCGGCGCGCTCAGGTCCGTCGTCAGCGTCGATTCGACGATGGGCGCCAGGGTGCTGCCCACCACCACCACGCGCCAGGGCGTGCGCCAAGGCAAGCGGCTTTCGGGCATGAGAGGGGCTTCGGGAGTGGTGCGCTCAGGCGCTTGGGGAAAGGCAATGCCATACTCGCCCCCAGGCGCTTCCTGCGCCAGGTGGGCGCCGCAATACGTGCGGCCCATGCCGGCCTCGGTCAGCAGCACCCAGTGCTTATTAACTTGAAAAAGAGCGGGGAACGACCAGCCTTCGCCCAGCGGCCCCGGCGTGCCGGCCACCACGCCCATGCGGTAACACTCCTCGTAAGAAGGCTGCGTTTTGGCCCAGCCAGTATGGGCTTTGGCGTGCGGATGCAGCCAGCCCCGCGCCCCGGCCGGTAGCCGGAAAGTGGTTTGCTCAGCCGTGATGCGCTGCAC
>Ga0265780_10002779_pt1 | contig 23495 bp, 22 predicted proteins | sample P1T30metagenome_FD_192432 | JGI IMG/M metagenome (GOLD analysis project Ga0265780, IMG submission 192432) | Plant litter microbial communities from East Loma Ridge, Irvine, California - P1 T30 | ecosystem: Environmental > Terrestrial > Plant litter > Unclassified | place: USA: California... | reverse complement strand
ATCTTTAGTAACTCTATAAGGTATATTACTCTAAAATCTACTTTTTATTATTTATATATAAAATATATAGCTAAATAAGTAAAATATCCTTTATAGTTCTATACTTAGCAGTTATACTCTACTTAGTTACGTTTTATAAACTACTAAAGTAGTATTAATTATAGTAAAGCTACTAATAATAATACTAAGGCTACTATTAAAGTACCTAAGTTATTTATAAGCGCGTAAAGAGTAGAAGTATCTTCTACTACTACTCTAGCCTAAAGTTCTTAGAGAGAATATAATTCTTTCTTCTCTTTTATCTTTTTAAGCTATATACGCATCTTCTAGAGTTCTTTAGCAAATTTAGGATTCTTAGGCCTATTTTAGGCTATTTTAACTCTTAGAGTATTAGCTTAGGCTCTTTTAATAGGTTTAGAGTCTTTCTTTACTTTACTTAGTAGTAGAGTCTTATTAAACGCTAAAGTTACCTTAGAAGAGCTTCTAAGAGAGTTTTTAGTTCCTAAAGATTCTATCTACGCGTTTTAAAGCTTCTATAGAGTTACCTCTCTACTCTTAGAATAGTAAACTTAGAAATAAGTAATTAAGCAATCTATCTTATTTAATTATATGCTTCTAGCTTATATAGGGAATAACAATTTAAATATAAGAATTAGAGTAAGTTATAAAGTAGTTAAGTATAAAAGACTACTAATAGAGGTAAAGATAAGTCTTAATTAATACTTAGACAAATTATTATTCTCTTTCTAATAATTCTATATTCCTTTTATTTTAAAAGGCTGCGCTAAGGCTAACTATAGAATATGTTGCTCTTGCGACGCCTCTAAATACCAAATTCCTAACAATTGTGAGTGTAATGAATACAAGAAGGAAAGTAACGAGCGAAGGAGGCTTTATACAACTCCGAGTCCCATCTACCGTTTGCAGGGTCTCAGTAAAGGCTGGCTATAGACACTCATTTTGAGCTTTGAATATAAACTTCATGCGCATATCCGACGACCTTCTTCCCGCACGATCTATGCCACATTCTCCTTATCTTTGTTTCCGATACCAGCCATGGCAGAAGCACTCTATCGTTTTAGTAAATATTTAGTAACTGAACTCCTCCCAAACGTAGATAACATGACTCTGCTGTCTCCGTTATTTTGACGAACCGAGATCATGAAGACTGACTGCCGCGCCAGATACAGCACATCATAATCTTTGTGGAAAGTCGTTGCCCCTCATGATCGGAGGATCGGTGTGATTTGGTGCAACATGTCAACTCGAAGCTGTGTATTTTGATTGTTTGTTTGGAAGGCGAGCAATTCCATGCGGCTGTGGTGGAAGTACTTTTCTAACCACCGCGGAGCACTCCCGAGGTCGACGTGAAAGTCTTAGAGTATATTTTGGACATAATAAAGGCCATGATTACTTTTTGATGCGTGCTCAGGGTCATAAAATCAGAGATGTGTTCGGTCCAAGAGCTGAAGAAAACCATGGATGGTGGATGGCGCGTTTTTTTTCGAAGAGAAGAGACATTGCTTCAAATCGGGAATGCTTTGGAACACGGAAACGGACATTGTCGCTATTTTGTCCACTTTGAAATTTTGACAAAAAGCTTTCAAGGCATGCAGTTGGGGAGAAGGAACACATGAAGACTGGGGGAGAGATTATATATTTCTCGAGGCGCCAAGAAATAGTACAAAAACGAGGGGAGACCAGATGGAAAGTTACAAAACACATAGTTTGATGCATATAGCACCAGCGTACACCATTTACAACTTCCCCTTACTCTTCTCCATCTCTTCCTTCAACACCATACCAACCGGCCCACCTCGACTCCCATCTCCTTTCCATTCCTCCTCTGGCACCCTTTCCTCCGGCCACTCCCACTTGCCCTTGAAGTCCTCCGGCGTGCGCCCCTCAATACACTCCAAAATACTATCACCAATGACGGGCAAGAACTTGAACCCATGACCCGAGCCACCCGTAGCCACGAAAAGTCCCTTATACTTCGGGTGATACGAGATCAAGAAATCGCCATTCCGCGTGTCTGTGTACCAGCATATCTTCGACTTCGTGAACGGGCGCGACGGCGTTGCGAGCGAGGGATGTATCGAGGTGAGGAAGTCGCGGCATTGCTTTTGGCCTTCGAAGGGGACGTGTTGGGATGGGTCGTCGACATGCGTGTACGGTAGGGAGGTTGTGATTGTCTCGTTGGGGTCTTGGGATTCGGGGTGTGGGATGGTGGTAGGGTTGATGTAGCCGTGGCCGTGGCGAGCTACTTTGAGGAGTCCGTTTGAGGGCGGGATCATAAAGAGGCCGTGAGAGAGGTTGAGGACAGTTGGGCGCTTGGAAAGTGCGGCTTCTTCGGAGGGAGAGATGGGCATGTAGCATAGGACTTGGCCGGTTGCTTTGCAGATGCCGCGCAGATCAATGAGGGAGGCAGACCAAGCGCCTGCTGCGAGAATCGTGAGGTCTGCTTTCAGTTCGGTTGAGTCGCTCAGTCGAACGCCAGATACGGTGTTGGTCTTGTGGTCGATAAGGAGCTTCTTCACGCTCGCCTCCACAAACTTCACCCTGCCCAATTTCTCAACCAATTCGCGAAGCCACATCATTGCGCCTTCAGCGTTTGCCCAACCAGAGCTCCAGTTGACGTATCCGGTACTGCCACTGCCCCATTCGTCTTTCCCTTCTAGCCCGCATGCTCGCCTGATGTCCTCTGGGGACCGTAGCACCTCTGTTTTATCCGTACCAATAGCATTGACGTTCGCCAGAGACTCGGACACATACTTCTGCTCAGGACCCCATGCCGTCACTGCGAGGCCGACCTCATGGTAGTGTTCTGGTGCGAAGTCTGTTCGCCAGCGTTTCTGCGCTACGGTTGCGAGACGTGTGTAATGGGAGGCGGCGTAGTCGGGACGAATGATGCGGGATGTATCGATCTATGAGACTAATTGAGCTCCTGTCGCGAACAGAAGAGGTCTGTGTACCTCATCGTAGACACCGCGGAGGCACGATGTCGCAGGCAAGCACAACACGAGACATTCAAACTTACACTTGAGCCATCCGGCGTAGGGAATGGCTGGCGGTCTACAACGGTGATTGTGGTATTTGCATAACGAGCATTTCTACACAGCGCCCATGCTGTGGACAGGCCAAATGCGCCACTTCCGACGATTAAAATGGATGAGGGTATCTCAGGCGAAGACGAAACCATGATTAGAGTGCAGGAAAAAGAGAGAGAGGGTCAATTGGATAACGGGACACTAAGGACATGACTAATAAATTTACTCACCAAATCTACGCACCGACCATTGTGCAAAATGTTATCATCAGGTGAGCCGGCCGATGTCGTTCTCAAGGCGCGTGTGTGGCGCGTCGGCTGGGCACGGCCCAAAACCTCCAGCGTGGCAGGTGCAGGGAGCTTGGAAGCGTACCAGGCGAGCGGTTCGCGTGGGACAACCTACCCAGATAGGTAACTCTAAACGTGCGTGCCCTGACGAAGATCAACTGTACTCAAAGCTGAGTTTCGCCTGTAAAGAATTGATCTTTCGAGTAAGCTGCTTCGAAGATATTGCAGTGCGACATGAGTTTCCCGATTTCGAGAGCGCGTCTTTCACGACATCGCCACGACTCATTAGAGGAGGCGATGGCTTGATCAAGACTTGAGGCTCAACTAGCCCAAGACTGTGCACTCAGGAGCATCTCTCCTTCGTGCTACGGGCAAGTACAATGCTGCGAGTTCTAATACAATGGCCTCTTCCTCAATGAACACATCGAGTTACCCTGGCACGACCGGTTGCACCTCATCATTAGATTTCTCAACACCAACGCCATCGCCGTCGCCATCTAACACGCTTCAGACCTGGTTCCCAAGCCCGAATGCGTGTAGTTCTCAGGCTCAATCAACGACGTATGTCCGTGAAATGGCATGCAATGTGTTTCGGGCCACCAAGCTAGATGCAGGTCGCAAATGCAACTGGGCGATAGTCTTGAAACCTTCGCAGATGACAAGTCGTAGAACAGATTTCCCGGAGAGCTACTTCGTAGATATTGCTGCCTGTACGTCCATGTCATATCTTTGTGCATAACTTAGTAATTTGAGACGTTGAGCATTTGTTATAATCCGCAGAAGAAAGGGGACATGACAGACACCGCGTCTTGCTGCTTCATACGCCGAATGAAGTCTTTATAAATTTTCTGCAGTTCGTGACGCAAAGAGATACGCAAAGCAACACAGACCATAACATCTGAGGTAAAGAGTAGCGCCAAGTAAGATTTCAGAGCTAGAAATGGTCGGTCGCTAACCAAATGGGGAAGTGTAGGCGCAAAAAGTTTCCTGGAGATTCTGCAACACTTTCGACAGCTTCTCCATTTGCACAACTACACCGACAACTCATTCGCAACGAGTCAATTGCACGTCATGGCCAAGATACCGAAGCCTCCCAAATCCATACCAACGAAACGCACACTTCCAACACCCTCGACACGCCGACAATTGCCCCGAGTGCAGTCCGCCGCTGAGCCACTACTACGCAGACCCGAAGCTACACCGAAAGAAAACTGGCAGAAGGTGTGGTCAGAGAGGCCGAAGTTGTCGGACTTGCAAAGGTTATCCGACGAGGACCTCAAGTCGGCACAACACCAAGCGAAACTGCGGAGATGGCGACAATGGCCCATGTTTGGCATTGGGCTGATCGCATTTGGATTGGGCACGTACGGCTCGATGCTGTACGTGTCGCTGACTCACGAAAGCGAACTGAAGGACCTGCCAACAGACCTCTCGGATCGCTTTGACCGGGAAGCCGAGGGCTACGACGAGAAGGTCGATATGTCGGAAACACTTTTGTTCCTCACATCGAAGCGCAAGAGGCTCACGGCCCAGGCAAAGGGTCATGTGCTGGAAGTGGCGGTTGGCACGGGTAGGAACATCCCTTACTACAACACCAAGCGGTGTGCGACGGTGACACTGCTTGATGCAAGCGGGCCCATGTTGGCAGTGGCGAAGCGGAAGTGGAACGACACTCACAAGGAGTACTTCAGCCGTGTCTTTTTCAAGCAGCAGTCCGCGCTGGAGCCAATGGTCCCGCCGTTCGATGCGCAGCAGGGCTACGACACAGTGATACAGACCATGGGCCTTTGTTCGACGCCGGAGCCCGTGAAGCTATTGCAGAACATCGAAGCGGCTACGAACGAAGACGGCCAGATACTGCTGTTAGAGCACGGCAAGTCGCACTACGACTGGCTGAACGGCCTGCTCGATAAGACGGCGCCTGCACACGCCGACGAGCACGGCTGCTGGTGGAACAAAGACATTGGCAAGATAGTCGAAGAGAGCGGGCTGGAGGTGGTCGATATCAAGCGATATAACTTCGGTACCACCTGGTGGCTCCAACTGAAGCCGCGCAGAGGCATGCGGCAGAGGCTTGCCGGTACACTTGCGGTCGACCAACCGCCCGTTGCGCAAGCCGAGCCCGCGGTAACACAACAGAAGTCGTCGTGGTCGCTCTGGCGATGAAAGGCGTCGTACCACTCCACCCCACAAGTTTAGCTTGCTGCACTGCACCGCAACCAGTAAGGCATAATCTAAACAATGAACTCGCAGGCAGCCGTGTTCGAATAAGGTTCACATCGGTGGTGAGGTGCGACCGCGACGTCAGATAAGACACGTCGTTATGATGTTGGACGAGGGGTTTGGCCCGAACTGGGCGATCCCCAGATATGGGTCGCCCGCTCCGCAGAAGGTAAACCGAAATTCACGGATCCACGGTCAGGATCGCGGAGAAGGCACCATCGATTCGCTTGGGGCAGTCCAACATCAGGCAGTCCACCACCAGCTTATCATCTGGGGAGGCAAGACGGCATCTTCGTATCGTTGAACGATAACGCAGGGCAGCCGCACTGCGGAGCTCCCAAAGCTCTGTTCACCGCTGACATGCATTCAATTCACATGTTGCTCGGACGGCTGCATGGCAAAGGTAGGACAGCAAACAAAAGTCTCACCGTCTCTCTGAGCAGCTTCCTCTTCACGCAAGGCTTCGTCTGGGGAAGGCGGAGCGCTTCCGCAAGACTGTGTGCCAACAGCTCAAATGGCTCAAGTTCGGCGCGCGACCTTCCTGCTCCCCACAGAAAGTGACGCTTCCTGCACATGCATACCGGACCTGGCGTTAGGCGCCTGGCCCGAAGGAGGAAAGACAGGCGTGCGTGCCCTGCCAATCATGGCGGTAGTGGCACGTCGCGTGTGTGGTGTTGGAGAATCCAGCCGACGGCGATGCGCTTGTTGTGAAACAAACATGAACGAAAGGGTGCGCGTCAGCTATTGGAATTATTCGGGGACGAGAGACGGCACGCATACTGCAACCGTATCATGCGACGAGCCAATGCACGACGAAGTATTCCAAGGTTGCCGAGGCGTTGCCGAATGGCAACACCCGGACAAAGAAAAAAATCTAGAAAAAAAGAGTACTCACCGCCCCAGGAAGGCCCTTGCAGGCGTTGAGGCTAAATCCACTTGTGATGTTAGGCGAAACAGGGATACCTGCATGTTGGAGCAAGATGCCATGCACGCAGCTTCAGATCACGGAAGACGACCAACCACTCGCATGGAGCGTGTGTGCCCGCTTGGGGGACGGAAGGCGGTCAGCGTGAAAGACAGCTGGAGAGTGTTGGCTCGGCTCGATTGCAGATAGAGGAAAGGAAGTGCGCGCATTAGATTAACGACATAATGAGGTCACCTTGATCGGTGCGCCCGTAAGCTGGGCTGGCAAAACTTTGGACTTGCACATGCAGATGCATTCGCGCTGGTACTGGCACTGGCACTGGCGTTTTCTAGTGAGGGCGCGTTCGTGATAAGGCTTCGCGATGGTGTCAGAACTGTGTACATGACAGCACGATGCCCACGGTGTTGAGTCTCGCGAGAAGACGTCTGACGCACGAGGCTCGGCTCATACTGCGCCCAATGCTCGACGCAGGCTGCGATTCAAGATGCCGAGGGTCCAGAGGCGCGGGATTGGTCGGGCGAACGAGACGTTGAAGCGGGTGTCCGGTGAGGCCATGCTTTTGCCCGTAGAGTCTTTTGCTTTTCAGGACCGCAACGTCTGCTGCTTGCCGCCCGCCACGGCAGCGTTGATAGGACCGTCGACTTCTCTAGCCCCTGGCGACCCGAGCCAACATGGCAGAGATGGCTCTAAAACGAGTCTAAAAGTAGCATGGCATCATACCCCTACACATTCACTCTTCACGCACGGTCGCCTAGCCAGGCCCTAGTCGGGCTTCTTCACGAGTGCTCCACCTGGGGCTCGGTTTCTTCCCTCATCGTGCCCCCCTCCATTCTTCACTGAACACCCCCAGGGACCATTGTCACCTGTGTTCATATTGCCTTTCTGCGTGCACTTTTTTGTTGTGGTTCTGCAGTTGTCTAGAGTGCTTGCCATCGCTAGCTAGGCTCCCGTCTGAAAGGCAGCCCAGTGGCCATTGCGCAGTTACGTATTCACTGCTCAGGAGGCGAGTCGCGCAGCTTGTGAACGAACGAGTGTCGCCGGACTGCACCGCAACTTCCTTCATCCATCCCCTCCGCGGTCCGACTAATCGGACGCCTCTTGCAAAGGCCATCTCGTGCTGCGCCAGGTGCATTCCGGGACCAATCGTCGACCCTGGCATCCCATACATTACAGCAACAACGAATTTGGCTGCGTCCCTCTTGCCAGCCTAATAATTTCTCCCTTTCCTGCGAGCGAGCGTCTTTCTTCTCTCCCCAGTTCTGCCATCGTCTGCTTGCGACACGTTCAACATCAACATGGGCTACAACACACGGCGCAAGTCGTTGTCGCTGCCGTCGCTCGGCATCCACCTCCCAGGCGCCTCGCGATCATCCGCGCGCTCACCGCCTTCGACAAGCGACGCCCACCACCCGGCGAAGAAGGTCAAACGCACACACTCCAACTCGACGTCCGCCATCTTCTCACCGTCCCGCCCAATCGCCCTGCGCTTCGATGAGTCGCGACCAAAATCCTCGGGACGGGTGGCAGACACCCCACCACCATCGCCCGGCGGCGAGTCCAGGCAGGCAAAGGTCGACACCCAGGGCATCGACGATGAGATTGTCGTCGGCGTCATCGAACAGCTCGAGAAGACGGGCAACCGCCCCCATCTGCTCAAGGAGCTCGCCTTGGTACTCTCGCCCACCATTCCCATTGTTGAGAGGTACGTACCTGCACCACAGCCTGCTTTGCGCACATTGTCTTACTCATGCTGACATGCAACAGCTCTGCGAACCCTGCCGCCATCATCTCGTCTCGCCTCGCGACCTACCTGAAGCGCAATTGGACGGCCCTATCGCGCTGCCCTCTCGATAAGAAACTCGTCGGCACCCACCCCAAGCGCATTTACTACTTCCTCAGCACGTGCCCGCACCAGCCCATTCCCACAGACGGCGGCAACGCTGCAGCTGCCGCGCGAATCATCACGCCGTCGCTGTCGTCGGCTGCCTCCGAGGAGGAGGATCTGGATGCGCGGTCGCGCCATCGCATGTCGCCCTCCCCCGAGCTTGACCTCTCCGACTACGATGAGAACAGCGTCGACCCGTTCTCGAACCAGTCGCATCCACCCACCACTGCGAACATTGCAAACAACCGCCGCGCACAATCGCCGCCGTTAGAAAAGGACGAGCGCGAGTTTACTCAGACCGCCTCGTTCCTCCAGCAAAGGCGGAGAAGCCAGGAGCTCGAGCGCGAACGTTCTGCCAGTGCTTCTGCCTCTGCCTCTGCCTCTGCCTCAACTGCATCGACCGCAAGCAGTGACGTCGCCATGGAGGAAATACACGTCAGCATCGAAGAGACAGAAGAGAGCGCCGCGCGGAAGAACTCTGAAATCGCCGTCGCACTCTTCGGCCACATGGACCCCGCTACCGCCTTTGCCCCGAGCAGCCCTGCATTAAAACCAGTGCTACACATCGAGATGCCTCCCCCAGCTTTCAAGCCCCAAGCGATGCAGCTTGACCTTGAAGACCTGGACTGGACCATGAAGAGTCCCGAGACCATTGAGCTCGACGAGCTCGATGTTCTATTCGGCGAATACTAGGTCGCTAATTTCTCATTTCTCGGACCATCTACTCAGTATACGATTTACGAATTTCCTGCACGCGTCTCGTTACTCCTTTCTACGACCTGTTATTACTATCTCATCTTATTCCTTCTGCGCGTCTGTCCTAGATTTCGCCGCTCGCGCTGCATCATACACTCTGGAGTGGTTGTTGTAATACAGGCTGGAGTTCGGTAGCTAGTGTTATTGGATCACTGGCGCTGGACGATGACTACTTGTACTATTAGCTATGTTTGAGTGTACGAATGCTGCGTCAGGGATTGGACTCGAGACACTGGCTGTCTGCTAGACACAATCTTGACTGGCGTTGTTTGTTTCTGGACTGGATAGGCTAGGCGAAAAAGCGAACTAGAATGCTCGTAATCGTTTCGCTACATAAAAGCGCTGAATAGTCAAATTGAAAAACAGTTTATATCTTCACACACCGCACATTGTAGTCTGCCTATGTCATGAGGGGTATTACGAGACTACCGGCACGGCGAGTAGCTGGCGAGCGAGGATGGCCCTTGCATTCACCGCAACTCTACCGTATAACAATGCGTGCCATTATATAAGCGTCTTCCTCACTGCACCTAACGGAAAGCTCGATGCACAACTCATCAAGAAAAATGGGGCCCTCACCGGCTCGGAACCTTCGCGCCCAAAGGCGTTGTGGAGCCGCATCGACTCGGTGAACAGATCATCCTTGACAAGTTGACACTACCAGAGCTTGGCGCTAGGAAGTTGAGGAAGTTGCGGTCGAGGATTACAGCCGCCTCACTTTCGAGGAACAATTGCAAAGGCCGCACAATGCCATTTTAGCGGTGCGCACGAACAGGTGATCCGCCAGATATCCATCGACCATGACTGTGAAGCAAGCCAGCCACACAGTTCGCAGAAACGAATCTCATCTCACAGGTGGCTGGGTGGTCAGATCGCCTGCTCGCCCAATGATCTGAGCCCAAGCACAAACCACGACAGGACGACGCCCAACTCGCATGTAAGAGCACGCTGGTGCGCATGCGCGCGCGATCATTGTTTACATTCTTCCCACCTGCAAACACGTGCGTCATCGACGGGACTCGAAAATACTTTGCCCTGCGTCGTGAATTGCTGCGGGATCCCGAGGCTCACGATTCGCTTACCACAGCGCTGCTACCGCGGCTGAGGATATTCGCAACTGCAAAAAGGAGAGGGCTGGCGATCGAGAAAGAGCTGCGTATACGAGAGAAAAAAGATCCATCGAAAGACCATCGCGATACCAAGACTGGACGTTAACTAGATTGGTCTGTTCTGCATACGTGGTCAGCAGCAAGACGACAACCTTCGTGGTCGGCATCGGACAGCGCATATCACTGCCGCCAATCTGCCGACATTTGATATTCGACTCTCGCCCACGCCCACCACGCAACAGTTTTCACACTGTCTGACGACAAGCTCGGCCACGTCCAGGGGTGGCTCGACCACACTGAAGTGGCCTCTAGTAGCGAAACCGAGTCCTTCCGCACTCGATCTCCGCGATCAAGTGTTTCCTCGGATATTTCCAAGAGGAGCAAGAGAAGGCCTCGCGCAATGTCTGTCGCACCGTCAAGAGTCTCAAGAGCAAGGAGTAGGAGTCGGGCACCGAGCATGATGGCTCCGATGGGTCCGGCACCTGTGATTATAGATGCACCGCCTCGGCATGCTAAATCACCGCTGATCGTCGATGTTCCGCCGAGTAGGCCGAAGAGTCGAGCACGGAGTCGGAGTGTGGGCAGGAATGGACCGTTGGCCATGGAAACGCCTGGCCTGAGCGGCGGAAGGGGCATGTTCAAGAGGTTGATTGTTGCATGTGACGGTACGTGGATGGATTCGGACGACGGCAGTAAGAATGGCAAAATCGCGGTTCCGACCAATGTCACCCGGATATCAAGAGCTATCAAGGCGGTCAGTCAGGACGGTGTTCAGCAGATTGTCAATTACCATGCCGGCGTCGGAACTGAAGGGTCAAAATTATCTCGCTTCGTAGGAGGTGCGGTTGGGAAGGGCCTCTCAGAAAACGTCCGAGAAGCATACTCTTTCCTGGCGAACAACTACCACCACGGCGACGAAATCTTCCTCCTAGGCTTTTCAAGAGGCGCATTCACTGCTCGTAGTATCGGCGGTCTTATAGGCGAGATCGGACTACTCACTAAGAAGGGCTTGAACGCGCTACCAGAGGTTTATAACGATGTCCAACACCGTCGAGATGAGAACTACGTCCCAGCACATCCCGATATTCCCTTCACACGGAAACCCAGTGCATCTGATCCACGATACGCACACGAGCTGGAACGGAGAGGCCTTACCCGTCTCGACATACCTATCAAAGTCATCGCTGTGTGGGATACTGTTGGTTCACTCGGTATTCCCCGCATCGGCTTCTTCCAGCGCGTTGGCCTGCAAATGCGTGAGTCACGTGCAACAACCTTTTACGACACCAAGCTCGACAATTGTGTAGAGAACGCGTTCCAGGCGCTCGCTCTGGATGAATCGAGGTCATCATTTGCGCCGGCGGTGTGGGAGAAACCTGAAGGAAACCGCACAACGTTACGCCAGGTCTGGTTCCCAGGTGCGCATGCCAACGTAGGGGGTGGGTATGACGATCAGCAGATTGCGGATATTAGTCTGGCTTGGATGATGAGCCAGCTTGAACCGTTTTTGGATATGAGGGATGAATACTTGTTTGAGCAAGATGAGCAAAATGAGAAGTATTACAAGAAGACAGAGGGAATAATACGGCCTTGGAGTTTTGGACGCATATACAGCGAATTGACAGGCCTGTTTGCCTTGGGTGGTAGCACCGTGAGTCCTAATCACATCAGCACAACGTGTGGCGTCTCTAATAATTTTTAGATACGCAAACCAGGCCACTACACCGCCGTGGACCCAAACAACGGCAAAGCTACAGACCGCCCTCTCCGCCAAACAAACGAATACATCCACCCCTCCGTCCGGACACGCTATAAGCTCGAAGGCCCCGGCGTCCAAGACCGCGGCGCATACGAAGCGCGCGGCCTCACAGAAAACTACCGCCTGAACGTCGACTACGGCCCAGACATCGCCAAAGTGTCCTCGGGCGACCCGGAAATCTTCTGGAAAATCCGCTCCCGCGACACATACGGCGTGCGCACGCTCCCCGAAGCGCCCCTCTGGCGCCTCGAACGCGAGCTCGCGCGCAAAGACCCCAAGATATACGACTACTACAAACGCCCACCCACCACACAGACTACGAAAAAGTCCCGACGCGCCCCGCGGCCCCTGAGCGCGGATATGGGATCGAGAGTCGCGAGCACGTTGGCGAGCCCGAAGAAAATTGGCAGGCGGGAGACGTTTAGCCCCAGATCGACGTTTCCGGCGGAGGACCGGGGCGCGCGCAGGAGTAGTGGCATGGTAGCGGAGAAGAGGACGAGAAGTCGGGCGCGGAGCGCGAGCTTTGATGATCGCGAGACGGAGATTAGGGAGGAGATGCCGCATCGCAGGGATAAGGATCGGGCGTGGTGGGAGGGCATGGGGAGGAAGTAAAAAGATGGATTGAGTCTGGATTCAAAGTGTATTTTACTTGACATTGGATTGAGAGAGGATGAAGATGGAGAGTGCAGATGGAAGTGCATGATGTGGGATACCCTTGTGTTTGGCACCAACTAAAATTATAATTTTCCGTGGGATTTTATCTGGTCTGGATGGAAGGCTGACTTAGCAAGCGGGCAGGTCATTTATGTCTTTTTTCCAAAAATTCCATTTCGAAATCGTCTTCCAAAATTCCTCCTCAATGCTGCTTTTGATCATCAGCGCTGGCAGCAGGTCGTACCACGGACAGCGACGCTCAAGGCTTACACCACATGAGCAGTATGGAGCCGAGCATGAATAACCGGGTCCCACAGCCGCGCAGGTAATCGTCCGGGGGCCGTATCTCTCACCTTGGTTGAAAGTTTCCCTCCCGTCTCAGCACTTCCTGCGCCGGTGGTATTTGTTTACCCGATTAGACCAGGCAGCCCTCTCAGAGGTGAGGTCGTCCCATCCGATTAAATACACAAGCCACTTTCACATACATCTCCCAACGGATCTCGATCTCATCAACACTATCTTCATGTTGCTCACTTACCTCATCTCTCTGCACCGCCCTGCACGCACCGTGTCTGCTTCGCGTCAACACCGGACAAAGCGAGACCGCCGTTGCCGCACCTCACGGCCGAAAACCCATGCCACGTAATGCGCAGCACTTCGTCGTCCAACGTGGTGGGCGTACACTATCGCGTCGGAGACAAAGAAAACGATACGATTGTTGCATACACACTTCGACATCGGTCAACGTGCGAAGAGATGTGAAACTCGTAGGACTGGGTTATCTGAGGAACAGATTCGACTTGCTGGAGAGCTCTAGCGAGGGTTTATAACAGCATGATATGTCGATAGTTATCTTAGACAATTATCACAACAGCCAACCCGATGCTGGAGAATATGACGGGATTCTTTTGAGAAGCTTGCTAATATACTAAAACCCTCTTCACTAGGGTCTCCAACATATAGACCTGTTGCGGGTGATGATGAAGACTCGTTACTCCGAAAGGTATGCATAAATTTTCTTTTGACGAACTCGTAGCAAAACACTGACATGTCTAGAGTATCCTCATATCCTTCCTCTTTACCTCCTTTATTCTTTCCCTCGGCTTCGATATGCTTTGCGACTAAGTATATCGCACTTATGCGAACTCTAACACATCTCTCCTGACGCACGTCTATCCTTCAAGTTAGTGGGATACAGAGCCATACCAGGACCCCGAAGACTTGAGATGCGGCATGAGAGGTGCGGCGACCAGACGATGCGACAAACCCAGCTCAAAGCGGAAAGAAGATGGAGAAAACATTGCGCGATGAGGACCGCACGTGTAATACGATCCTTCTTCTTGCTGCGCGGCTTCTTTCTAACGCACTGGACCGAACAATTCTTTTACTAAATCTCAACGATACGAAGTTGACATTCTGCATCTCTCTTCCGGCCCCTCTAAAACTTATCACGCTGGATATGCATGTCTTTCCACACCCCCCGTTCTTCCCAAAGCGATTTGAATATTTTTCAAAGTTCCGACTTGAGAGTTTCTAAGATACTTATTTGCTCAGAGTATAGATGTCAGTGCTCTTATGCACCCGGGCAGTCTCCGACCAAATTATAGCACCCGTTACCATGACTGGCGAGACTTGACTAAAATCACGAGTACGTCTATACCAGACCATGCCCTGCAAAGCTTCAAAATCAAGAGAAGTCGCGGCGATGACCTTTTGTGTCAAGCAGGGGGGTATAAAACTCTCGCTCGCATCTTATTTTACGCTCCTTCAACACACACCGCTTGCAGTTCCTTTCCCAAAAAAGATGACTCCGACAGCCCATGTGCTGTGCCCCCCTTGTTCAAACGACCGTGTTGCCAGGACATGGCTGCACCTTCATTCCAAAAGGGCAGACATCGGAAGCCATGTGTGGCGATCTCTGTGCATTTTTCTTCTATCGGAAGATACATCGGTTCATGTTATGCTCGCCCCTCGTTGTTCTTCAGCAGCTGATTACAATCCGGTTACGATTATGCTCATGTCCGAGCGGGGAAAAGAAATGCAATGGCATTACTATGACAAAGACCTTGTTCTGCAGTTCTCGAATCAGAATCAGTCAACAAGCATGTCATGTCTGGCTGTCGTGTGCCTTGCCCAGAACCTTTTTAAAAGAAACGAGGTTTTGTAAAATTGTACGAACCGCTCAACATGATTGTCTTGTCTGGCTGCGCGAGGCGGGTATAAATTATCCTCGGAAGTGGGCTAGACTTCTTCAACACACTACATTGCAATTTTTCCCGTAGGATCCATACGGCAGTACACATGTCTTCTGCCATTCTTTTCAAAACTACAAATTATCAAAGATACATGTGTGTTGCTGTCTCTCGATTTCATCTACCTCCACATCTATAAAACGCCACTGCAGTGCAATCAACACTCCAAAAAAGCACGATGAAAGCGCGATGTCCTGTGTTTGTCTCTTGCCAAAAATTGAAGGAGATTACTGCAGATGGCTGCGCTGCTGTCTCTCAAGTCCACCTACACCCACTCCAAAACACAACTGCGATGCACGTTTTATTCCAAAAAGAGATAACTGACTTTAAATGTTCTGTATTTTGTCGCTCCAAAAACGACGAATAAGAGGTCGATGATCGCGCCGCTGTCTCTCAACTCCATCCACTCCTACAATATTCGGCCACTTCCAAAAAAGTCCAGAGTTCGCCGTCGAATAGTGCGCGCGCTGTATTTCTTCCAAAAGCCTCAATGGAGACGACCATGTCTTCTTCAGCCTCGTCCTTTAACACAGCGAAGTCGATAGCGATGTTTGCTTCGCCCGCGTCCTCTAAAATCCCGAGTCTGAAATATTATGTGCTCGTTCACCCAGTCAAACTTCCGCAACTACCATGAACATAAGTTCTGATCATTTAGAACTGCGCTGCGATATAAGCGGTTGTGTTACTTGTGTACAAATTGAAGCATCGTCTTATATTCTTTTTATCCTCTATACAAAGCAGACATTCCTGTATCAAAATACCGGCCGACAACCCATATGTTTCTGTCGACTAGTTGTACAAAACCCGAAACATTATGGATCATGGCCATGTCTTCTTCTTCTTCTTCTTCGCCCTCCTCAGCAAGAACATGTACAAATGCGACCGTTCATGTGCTTTTCCTTCGCTAAAGTTTTGAAAGAGACATAAAGATAACATGTATGCCCGTTTTCCTGCAGATACACGACTTCAAGAAATGACAATTCCCAGGCGCAAAGCCACCGCCCATTTCACTACGCATAGACTCCAAATAGTCGTTTGACCAACACCTAGCTCCGCGGAAGTCAAGGCCCACATGTGTGTCTGTTCGTCTCGAAAAATTTGTAACGGCACTTTAATGTATCCGTTTTTTGCCTGCAATTACAAGAATTTGAACCGGAATGCAAAAATCAGTAACTGCCCGATGTCATGTCTGGGATTAGTTCCAAAACAGCAATACAAAATGTGCGTGACATTCCCACGACGACAAACATCTAACCTGATCTTCGGGGCATGAGCAAAAAGCCAGCAGTAACCCGACCATCACATCGTTTATCATGTAGACATTTACCAAGAATTCACATCCCCGTTTGCATTAGGTATATACCGCCTGGCTCCGTAGCATGGTATATAAATAATCCCCAACATTAATGTCACTATGATATCTTCATCGCACTATCTATTCCTGCTTTGCGAAAAGCGTTGGTCGCAAGCTTACATGTTTGTGGCGTCTGAAGACTTGAAATGACATGGCAATGGCGCCGCATGTCGGGTTGAAATGCGTGAATACCTGTTTTATTTTGCGCGTACTGTGCTGAGCTGCATTATTAGTAATTTGTAAAAAAAAATCGTTGAGAATCGATTGAGACGCTAGGGGCTGTGACGTGTCGTGTATTCTTCTGTCTCAGGACCCGGTCACGTTCGCATGGCTGCAAGCAAACAACACATTGACACATGGACTATCCCCATTCAATCTTCAAGACAAGACGACGGAAGAGAGCGCCCAGCGCTGCATCAAATCACAAAAACCGCGAAAACAAAACAAGCACAAGGCATTCAAAGCCAAAAAGTTATATACAAGAACCGTGCAAGAAAAGCGAATGGGAAAGTGTTCTGTGTGTAAATACAAAAGCAATACTCGTCAAAAAAAACGTGGGATATCCAGAGAAGCGAAAAAGAACCCGCCCACGACTCAACGACTATCGACACAAGACTCTGCCATCATTCTTCCTCACATTAACCGACACTACACGAATCAAAACGTTCCCTCCCCATCACCACCCTCAGCATCAAAAAACACAGTCCCATCGCTCCTCCAACTCTCCCTCGGGATGCGATCGCGCAACCACCCCAACACCGCCTCCGTCCCCTTTTGCAGGACAGTCCAGCTCGGCACGCGGAACTTGTTACCCTCGACGTTCAAACTAGTTAGACTGCCCTGCAACAAGCCGATCTGCGGTTCCAGGCGCTCGATGTCGTTGTTCGCCAGGTTGACGATCTTGAGGCCGTCGAGAGAAGACGCGGGGACTTCGGAGACGCGGTTGTCGGATGCGATCAGCGAGATGAGTTGCGGGTATGTGCTGCGCAGAGGGGGCAGGGTGCCGAGTAGGCTGTTGTTTGAGACGTCGAGGGTTTGGAGAGCTGGGGCGGAGAGGAAGATGGTGAGCGGGTCAAGGGAGGTGAGTTTGTTGGCGGAGAGGCGGAGCTCTTTGAGTTTGGGGAGGGAGACGTGGGATGTGAGGGCTGTGGCAATGGAGTTTCGCGAGAGGTCGAGTACGGTGAGGAATGTGATGTGCGAGAGGGCGGTTGGGATGGATTCGAAGGCGTTTTGCTGGAGGTTAAAATGGCGGATGGTGTCTGCGAAGGCGAGGACAGCGTCTTCGTCCAGCGAGTTCAGAGTTTTGGATGAGAGGTCGAGCGTACCGGATGGGGTGACTTCCCAGCCGTGGACGTTCTCGACAACACCTTCGGTCGTGTATTCAGTACCATCCTCGTCGGCTTCCGAAGGATCTGCTGGGAGCCTGGCAGCAAGATCCCGTTTCATGTCGTCGAAAGCCATGGTCAAGAACTTGCGCTCTCGAAGCGGGTTGGCAGCGAGTGTCAGGTGCTCCAGAGACATCAGCGCGATCCTCTCATCAATCTGTGATATATCATTGGCCGTGAAGTCAGCAGTACGGAGCTGCGATAACGTTGTGAAGCCCTCTGGGAACGCGGTGAGCTTGTTCTCTGCGACAATAAGGGCTTGCAGATTGGTCCATGACTCAACACTGGGTAACAAGGCAAGCCGGTTCATGGAAACATTGAGCGTCTTCAGAGCGGGCAGGTCCATGCTGTCGCTGTCACAGAATGTCTTCAGCGAACAGTTCGAGATGTTTAGCTCTTGTAAGCTGGGCGCCGAAGCTACTGTGAAGAATGGGCCCTCGAACCGGTTCTTGTTAGCGACGAGCTCTATCAGGGCAGTCTCAAAAACCGCCATCGGGATCCTGGTCAGCTGGTTGTTGGCAACGTTCAACAGACGAAGACTCGTCAATTGTCGCATCTCGTTTGGTAGGCTTGCCAACTTGTTGTTTTGCAGCTCCAGAACTTCTAGTGAGGCCAAGTTGCCGATGTTTGCTGGCAGGTCACCTTCCAGCTCATTCTCCGCGACCCTTAATTCGCGAAGAGTGGTGATTTTCGCCATGACATCAAACGCGTCCATAGAAAGTTTGTTTCGTGTCTACACGCTGTCAGCTGAACAATGTCCATATAGCTCAAGGATAGTACTCACAAGGTTCAGTCGCGAGAGCTGCGTCAGACGTGTCAGACCCATAGGCAGCTCTCGAAGAATGTTGCCATGCAGATCTAGATTTTGAACTGCGCCGAACTGAGGGCCGCCATCATCCGAGTCGAGCATGGCCTCAAAGTCGAGATCGGGAAACATGGTTTCTGGCAGTGCTTCGAGTTCGTTATCAGCAGCAACAATAGTGGTGAGGTCAACAATTTCGCCCCATGCGACAGTCGTATCATTTGGATCGTACTTGTACATCTGAAGTACATCATCAGGTATCTCCTTCAGGTTCATGGCTGCAATGTTGAGACGTCCATCAACGCGGGCTCCGTCAATTCGCTTGCGCAACAGAGACTTGCTGCCCTTGGCGCCCTGATTGAAGGGGTCGTCTAGACCAAAGTCGAAGCTCGCAATCTCGTTAGGGTCTGGTAGGATTGGGTCTCTTGATGGGGTGCTCGTCCGCTCTGTCTCGCTCTTGGCGCGGCGCGCTGCCTCTCTGGCCTTTACGATCTGTTCCCGTAGTGCGTTCGAAGAGCTGGCAGCCTTTGGTGATGGCACAGTAGGCTCATCTGCAACCTCGGATTTGCGTGCTGTCTTTGCCTTCACTATCTGCTCGCGGAGAGCAGCAGACGAGCTGGACACCTTTCGGACTGTACTCGGTGTCCTCTTCACCGGCATCAATCGGCTCTGAGATGGAGTGGCTGAAGCCGCGGCCGTAGTTCCTGGAGGTGAGATTGCTTGGCCAAAGGTGCCATTCAACGAGGGACGAGATTTTGGTGTGCGCGCAATCATGCTTTTACTATCAGACAGGGGACGCGCTTTTGGTGCATTTTGAAGGTTTGAAGCAAGTGACAGAGGTTTCTTCACAGTCGAGACAGGACGGGCGACCGAGGGCGTCCTACTCGGGGTGGCGGTCGGGGTGGCGACACTGGCGCTGATACTTCTCTTCCCAGGAGCGGTCATGGATAGCCTGCTGGAGGACGTTCCAAACCTCTTGGGTGTCGCTGGTATGGAGTGGAAGGAGCCGTCGCTCGTGGTGGGCCTGCTGCCATTGCTCGACATTGCTGAAGCCGGGCGCAGCGGGGGCGGCATGTTGTTGTCCGCATTGAAGAAGCTTGACCTCCGCCTTCCTTTCGACTGGGCCGGCGATGAGGGCAGCTGAGATAAGCTTTCTATCGTCCGCTCTGACAGGGACGGCCGCGACTTCTTCTTCGTGGCCACCTCGGGCTCCGCTTCCTGTTCGTCCACGAGAAGGTATTCTGGCTCTGGGTCGTTCTCATAGAAGCCAGCTCTTGATCCAGCCCGCGATGACGCTCTCGACGCCGAGCGGAACCCATCGAGGCTGCCCAGGGCATCGTCTTCTCTCGGTGCGTTCCATTGCGTTGGCTGCGGGGGTGCTTTCGAAGTCTGACGAGACGGTGGTCGGGCGAATGGCCGCCTGAAGACAGGCTCGTTGCTGGCGGGGGCTTTGGGTCCAGCAGCTGGGATGCCGCTCGCTCTTCTACTGGAGGGCGCGAAAGAAGTTCTCCGAGAGGCTGGTGCCGGTGCCGGTGCCGGTGCAGTAGTGGACGCAGAGCCAATGAGAGACACTCTTGACGACTTCTTCTGCAGCGAAGACGGGGGCTGGCTGGGCCGGGATAAGGATGATATGGATGGCTTCTTGCGCAGCTGCTCGGTGGAGGCGGGTGAGCGCAGCTGGGACTGGCTGCCGGAGGACCTCAGGACGGGAAGGCGGGAGGATGCTGGCCTGGGGATACCAGACGGGCGTGGAATGGCCGAGGGCTGGTCCATGGTGATACGCGAAGTCAATGCGGTGAGCATGTCCGGGAGTCTCAATGGCCAGCAATGTGTTTCGCCCACTGTCCAGACGCCAGACGCATGTCGACTCGAAATTCGAAACTCGAAACTCGAACAAGGTTCTTTCCTCGCGATCAAATGAAATGACCCTGACGGGCTATCAGACTCCCGAACGTGGTCTAAGCGTGGCGGGAGGGCGGCAGCGTCAACGGTTGCCCCGTGAACACAGGCAGTGACAGATGGAGGTTAGCAACAGACGTCAAGGGCCGAACGGCGAAAGACAGGGCCGCCCGCGCACCCTCCTTCGGTCCCACGAGCCCCATCGCACTCGACACCGAACGAGAAACACTGAACAGCTCCCATCCGAACCACCACCCGACGGCTTCGACACGCATCCGACCGTGGTCGCATACTCGTCGCGACCTCTACACGCTAAGACGCGCATCGACGCGCTCCCTGACCGCCTGCTATTAACCCCAACACCCGTCTTCATCTTGGACTCTCCTGACTGCACCCGTTGCGCCCATTGCTGTTTGACATTGGCTACGAGCGACTGATTCTGCATCCGCCGCGCCCTGCGCCCCGCACCCCAACGTGTCGCGCACCGCTTGGACCGTCTGCGCCTCAGCCATCATGGACAGCCACGCGCCTCTGCACCCCCCGTCGCCAGACGTGCTGGTCCCTACCACTGAAGTCGCGGGCCCGGAGACGCCCAGGTATCGCCCTCAGTCGCGCTCCGAGTCGGCGGCACCTGTCAATATGTCCAAGCTAGCCTCGCCCGACCGCGTCAAGTTCACGTCTCCCCCACCTCGCACCACATCCTCCATGACGCCGCCGCCATCGTCGCAGTTGCCAAACTCACGTGCTGTCATGCGCACGCCCACGCCGCCCACTCCCCAGCTTACTTCGCCGCCCCCGACGAGCAAGCTGCCTAGCCAGCCCTCTGTGCTCACAGATGCCGCTGCAGCGCTGTACTCGCAAGAGCGGATCGACAATGCCTCGCCGGACGAGCTCAGGTCCATGGTCCACAGCCTGTCCGACATCCTACGCCATGTGCGATTGTCTGCAGCGCATTACAAGCTGCAGTACAATATGGCCGCCATGGAGAGTCAGGAGTCGGCGAGTCGCATGGCTGTCGAGCTGGCCATGGCGCAGAGGGAGATTGACGTCCTTCAGCAAGCTGAGGAGAAGCGCAGGAGCTCGATGGCTGCGCCCGAGCCAACCTATCAGGAGTCTGCCAACGCTGCGAATGCCATCATCATGTCCGAGATGAATCGCCACAACCAGATGCTGCAGAGCGAGAATGAAGAGCTCCGGAACATGTACGAGCAACAGAAGCGTTTGACTGAGCATCGCGAGGGCGAACTTGCCAGTCTCTTCGAGGAGAACGATCGGCTCAAGACTAGGATTCGCATGAACCGAGACCACATCGCTCCGCTTCTCGAGCAGATTGGCGAAAACTCACCGCGATCTGTGTACGGGACTCCGCATCAGCCAACTCCTCGTCAACGTGTCTCGCGAGCACATACATCATTGTCTAGTGATGCGCGGGGCCAGAGCAACTTTGAAGCTCTCCTACTTGCCGATAAGATGCTCAGCCAGGAGACTGCTACTGCTCCCACTACCCCAGTCCGAGCAAACATGCAGCGATCGCGATACGGGCACCATCGAGGCGCCCAGTCAATGTCGTCGCTTCCTCAGACTCCAAATCGCCGCATTGCGCAACCCAGAGCTGAAGTACCGCGCACTCCACCTGCCTACATTCCTGCCACTATCCCTCAGTCCGCGCCTCCTGCACAATATGGGCAGAAGCCATCGACTGCTCGCCGTCAGAGTAGCAACTCTACCATCACTGCCTCAAGTGTGGATGAAGAAGAAGCGTATACTGACCGGGAAGAGGACCAAGTTAAAGAGTCTCAAGCGAGCCAGATGGCTACGAGCATGCTGCGAAAAGCCCCAGCTTCCAACATGTCTGCCCCACCTCCAACATCATCGAACCTCGTGCAAAGCAAGATCTTTGGCCAAGTCAAAAAAGGACATGGCCTTACACGCTCGGGCGAGAATGAGAAGCGGAGACTTCAGTCAACCCCATCCACGGAGCAACTCAGCAGTCCGATGAAGCGAGGACGAGTCAATCCTGGTGTAGGTCTCGGCATTGGCGGTTTGTTGCGCGACTGAACTAGTCCTGATTATTGAAGCAGGGCGCTTGAGTTACGACATGACGACAAGGACTGGTATGCGGGGCTGGACTTTTGGATGCTTTATGTTATGTTATGCGATACCTGGATTGATACCCTTCTTGCGCACTGCGCTATTGATATTCACACTTTATGGGTGGTTAAGCTGGCTTTTGGATGGACCGCAGGAATGATTTGTAGTAGCTATAGAACTTTACTCAATGTATATGTGCATATCCCAAGCTTCTCTCACTTGTGAGCTGTCACGTGCTTTATTATACCTTGTCATTATTAGCATTCGACTAATGTTGACCTTAATGCCCTCAGTCGTGGGTCGGGAGATCTGGCTGCCAAGAGTCGTCGGCAAAACGTTGCGCCGCCCACACGCTAGCCCCGTCGCTCTTTCGAAATTCGCAGAACCTCGAACTTCGACTCGTCAGCCCGTACTAACAAACAGGTCCGCCATCAGGTACGCACACGACTCTACCTCCATTGCGCTATCGACCTTCGCAAGACTAATTGTCTTTTAGACAACCGCAGCAATGGCCATCAAGCACAACCAGCAGATTCAGAAGAACCATTTCCACAAGGACTGGTATGCGACCCTGAAAGCTTTCCGCGGTATCGAAATGCTGACATTTGTAGGCAACGCTACGTCCGCGTGCACTTCGACCAGGTAATTCCCCTCTCACCCCGCTGAGAGTTGTGGCGCCTGTGTACATTTGCTTACGACCCCCATAGCCTGGCAAGAAGAAGTCCAGACGCAACGCTCGTGTTGCGAAGGCTGCCAAGGTCGCTCCTCGTCCCGTCGACCTCCTCCGCCCCGTTGTGCGATGCCCAACCGTCAAGTGTATGTGCATTTCGGGAAGTGATGGGGAAACAGTTGCTGACTTGAATTGCAGACAACCGCCGCGTCAGGGCCGGCCGTGGTTTCTCTCTCGTTGAGTTGAAGGGTACGGACTACATTATTCCCAGCGCAAGACGTTACTAACATCGCAACAGCCGCCGGTATCCCCCGCAAGTTCGCCCGCACCATCGGTATCTCTGTCGACCCTCGCCGCCAGAACCTGTCCGAGGAGGGCCTCAAGGCCAACGTCG
>Ga0265780_10002778_pt1 | contig 23497 bp, 20 predicted proteins | sample P1T30metagenome_FD_192432 | JGI IMG/M metagenome (GOLD analysis project Ga0265780, IMG submission 192432) | Plant litter microbial communities from East Loma Ridge, Irvine, California - P1 T30 | ecosystem: Environmental > Terrestrial > Plant litter > Unclassified | place: USA: California... | reverse complement strand
GGGGGGCAAGAGCGGTGGTCGAAGCGCTGTGGTCGCGCTGTGGTCGTGGGACACGGTGGTGGGGCGGAGCTGCGGGGGAGCCGTGAAGTGGATAGAGGTCGAGATGGCGAGATGGCGTATGTGAGATGGCGTATGTGAGATGGCGACTCGCCGGAAAGCAGCGCAGAAACAGTACGTAAGTGCCTAGGCCTTGAATCTGCAGGCGGGGTCGAAGGTGAGGCAGGTGCTGCTGTCGTCGCGGCTGCCTTCCCCATGCGTCCGTGCCCTTCACTCTGGTGCTATCAGCTTATCAGGCCACATTAGCGTGCACCTCCCCTGCCTAGCGTCGGCTAGCATGCAGAAGCGCAGAGCGGGAGCGAAATGGGAGCGAAATGGGAGCGAAATGGGACCCCACCAAAATCTTCAATCCTCGCGACTGAAGCAAGCAAGCGACTGACTGTGAGCCCGCCGCCCGAACATGACTCACGGCGCCACGACTATGCACGCAACTTCTGGACATTTCCGGTAGCACCACACGAATCTCCCACCTACACGCACCCCGCCGCCAGCATGGAGGCGCCGCGCACCTCGGCGAAGCAGCAGGTCGTGGACCGCATTCCCGCGCGCATCAAGCACATCCAGTTCGGCATCTACTCCAACCAGGACATTGTGAACCAGGCCGTCATCGAAGTCTCGGACCGCAATGTCTACGACCTCGCCCCCGCCGCGGACAACACGCGCGCGCTCACAGCCAACGGGCCCATGGACCCGCTCATGGGCATCTCAAGCAAGACGGGCGAGTGTGGCACCTGTGGAGAGAAGCTGGACAAGTGCAATGGCCACTTCGGACACATCAAGCTGGCCCTGCCGGCATTCCACGTGGGCTATCTGAAGCACATCATCGAGGTGCTGAACTGCATCTGCAAAGACTGCTCGCGGGTGCTGTTGGATGAGGTGGAGCGACGGAGGTATTTGCGCAGCATGCGCCGGCCAGACATGGACACGCTGCGGCGGACGGGAATATCAAAGAAGGTGCTCGAGGACTGCCGCAAGAAGAAGACATGTCCGTACTGCGACGCGCTGCAGGGAACGGTGCGCAAAGTGCCTGGCCACCCGCTCAAGATCATCCACAACCGCTACGATGCCTTCAATCGCTCGACCGCCAAGACGAAGAAGCCGCCCGCTGGCAAGATCGAATTCGACCAATCTTTCGAGACTGCCAAAGCTGCGAACCCCGACCTAGACAAGCATCTTAAGAAAGCCGTGGACGATATGCACCCGCTGCGGACCCTCAACCTCTTTAAGAAGATCTCTCCCGAAGACTGTGAACTATTAGCCATGATCCCCGAGGATGCGCGCCCCGAGATGTTGATCTGGGAGTACATGCCTGTACCCCCCGTGGCTCTTCGTCCATCTGTCATGCAAGAGGGTGGCGCGACCGAGGACGACGTCACAAACAAGATCGGAGACATATGCCAAATCAGCAGCATCATACGCGCAGGGCTTGCTCGAGGATTCCCTTTGCAGATTCTGATGGAGCAGTGGGATTTTCTGCAACTGCAGATTGCCATGTACATCAACAGCGACGCGCCTGGACTGAAACAGCAGGGCTTACAAAAGACGATGCGCGGTTTCTCACAGAGGCTGAAGGGTAAAGGTGGCCGTTTCCGCCAGAACTTGTCTGGAAAGCGTGTCGACTTTTCTGGCCGCACTGTCATTGGACCGGATCCGAACTTGAGCATTGACGAGGTTGCGGTGCCGCAGCGAGTCGCCAAAATTCTGACATACCCCGAGAAAGTCACAAGATACAATATCAAAAAGCTGCAGAAACTTGTTCTGAATGGTGCCAACAAGTATCCCGGTGCCAATTACATTCTCAAAGATCTAGGTCCCGACCAGGACCCGCGTAAGGTATCCTTGATTGCGCTCTCGAGACACGACAGAAGGGCGATAGACTACAGGGACCTGCGACTGCGCTGAGATTTGGCGACATCGTGGAACGCCACCTCGAGGACGGCGACATCGTACTATTCAACCGACAACCCTCCCTACACAAGCTCAGTATCCTGAGCCATCGAGCCAAGATCCGCCCATGGCGAACATTTCGCCTCAATGAGTGCGTCTGTAACCCTTATAATGCCGATTTCGATGGCGACGAAATGAATTTGCATGTTCCTCAGACTGAAGAGGCACGAACAGAAGCCACTGAGCTGATGGGCGTCAAGTACAATCTGGCCACACCCAAGAATGGAACCCCAATCATTGCAGCGATTCAAGATTTCATCACCGCTGCTTTTATCCTGAGCAACAAGAGCAACTTCTACGACCGACGGACATTCTGTCAGATTGTCAACTACATGTTCACAGGAGAGGGTGCCTATGACCCGGACACGGGCAAATATCTGCCCATCGAGATACCTCCCCCAGTCATCTGGAAGCCACAGGCACTTTGGACAGGGAAACAAGTTTTCAACCTACTCATGAGGCCGAACAAGCAGTCCAGGGTCCTTGTCAACCTTGATGCTGGTTGCAAGCAATATAAGCCTGTCCCGGGACGCGCTCCCGACCTAGACGAGAACGATGCTTACCTCATCATTCGGAACTCAGAAGTCATGTGCGGTGTCATGGACAAGGCCACCGTTGGGGACGGTAAGAAGGAATCTGTCTTCTATGTCATGATGCGAGATTTCGGACCCGAACATGCTGTGCAAGGAATGAATCGACTTGCAAGGCTCTCTGCGCGCTGGCTGACCAACAACGGTTTCTCGCTCGGCATCAGCGATGTCACGCCTGGAGAAGTTTTGAACCAGAAGAAGCAGGCTTTAGTCGAGGAGGCATATGCGAAATGTGACAAGCTCATCAAGGACTTCAAAGAGGGTAAACTTGAACGCGCCGCAGGGTGTGACGAGGAACAGACCATGGAAATTCAGATTGGTGGTATCCTTTCTGGTGTTCGTCAGGCGGCTGGTGACATCTGTTTCGAAGAGCTCAGCAGATGGAACTCGCCACTTCTTATGGCCAAGTGCGGGTCTAAAGGTTCCAACATCAACGTTTCTCAGATGGTGGCCTCCGTCGGACAGCAGATGATTGGTGGCGCGCGTGTCGCCGATGGCTTTCACCATAGGACCCTTCCTCATTTCCCGAAAGCGGCTCGTCAACCGGCTGCAAAGGGTTTTGTCAGCAACAGTTTCTTCTCTGGTCTTACTCCGTCCGAGTTTATCTTTCACGCCATGAGTGGTCGCGAGGGCCTGGTCGATACAGCGGTCAAGACAGCTGAAACTGGCTACATGAGTCGACGTCTTATGAAGTCACTGGAAGATCTCTCTGCGCAATACGACGACACCGTGCGAAACTCATCAGGAACGGTTGTTCAATTTCAGTATGGAGATGACAATCTAGACCCTGTTGACATGGAGGGAAGAGCGCAGCCAGTAAATTTCGACCGCACTTTCTCTCACGCCATCACTTCGACTTGGGACAATAGCGAAACCAGTCTTACCCCTGAAGCTGCTCGTGCACACACTGTAGCAAAGCTCAATACCGAACGAAACAAATATCCTCGCTTCAAACTCGACGGGATCACGCCACTCGAGTACAACGACAAGAGCAACAGTAGTATCGACCAGAAAGAATCGCTACGAGACTTTTTGGACACAGTGCAGACTTACATCTTTGATAAGGCACAGAAGCTAGAGACCACGCTGGTGCACCTCGGCGTCGCTCTAAAGGACTGTAGCATAAAGAGATCGGAAGCGGATAGGGAAAAGTTCACTCTCGCAGATGGCATTGCCAAGATCTCACAAACTGCGCTGGACACGTTCATCGATCTGTGCCTGACAAAGTATCATCGCTCACGTGTGCAGCCAGGTCACGCAGTCGGAGCTATTGGTGCGCAATCCATTGGTGAGCCCGGCACACAGATGACATTGAAGACTTTCCATTTTGCTGGTGTCGCTGGTATGTCCATTACCCAAGGTGTACCTCGTATCAAGGAAATCATCAACGCATCTTCTACCATCTCAACGCCTGTCATTACTTGCGTCCTCTCGAACAAGATCAGCGAAAGCGCCGCTCGAATCGTCAAGGCGCGCGTTGAGAAGACGTACCTCCGCGATATCATCTCTTATGTCGAAGATGTCTGGCATCCGACCGGCGCCTACATCTCTATGCGTATCGACTGGGACACTGTGAACGCTCTGTTTGTCGACATCACCCCACACGAGATTGTCAGTGCCATCAACAAACACAAGCCTCTCAAATGGGGCAAAGCTGGTACCAAAGTACGCATCTCGTCATCTTTGATCCGCGTCGAAATTGCCGACCCATCTGCTTCGAAGCGCCCCGCCGCTAAAGCCAGCAAGAACCATAAGGAATATTTCGAACGTGTCCAACAAGTCAAAAACCTGATACCCCATGTCGTGATCAAAGGTTATGATGGCTGCACTCGCGCTATTATCAAGAAAGCGACCACGCCTAACAAAAATGGCGACTACGAATGCGAATTACTTGTCGAAGGTTACGGACTCAAGGACTGTTTGACGACACCAGGTATTGAGCCCTATAAGACCATGAGCAATCACGTTATGGAGGTTCGCACAGTCCTCGGTATTGAAGCCGCCCGTGCAACCATCATGCGCGAGATCAGCGCTGTCATGGGAAACATGGACATTGATCCGCGTCATATGGCCTTGCTTGCCGATGTTATGACGTTCAAGGGTGATGTTTACGGCATCACGCGATTCGGTCTGCAAAAGACGCGCGACTCGGTGCTGCAGCTGGCGTCTTTCGAGAAGACACCCGACCATCTGTTTGAAGCGGCGGCGAGAGGCAAGACGGACACGATTGACGGTGTGAGCGAGAGTATCATCATGGGACAGAGCATGAAGCTGGGCACTGGAGCACTGCAAGTGGTCAGGCCACTGAAGCTGAGTGAGGAAGACCTGGTAAAGAAGAGGACTATGTTTGAAGAGGGATGGGATGTGTTATAAGCGAAATGCTGCACCACGGTGAAGCACGATGCATCATTCGGCGTTCATAGCGAGGATATTTGCATTGCATAGCGAGGTCTGTACATAGGACCATTCTGTATACCAAAAGTAATTACTTCACATATCCGCCCTGTCATGGTTGAATAAGGCAAAGTTGAATGCTGGTCTTATAGAACCTGAGATGTGAACTAGCGTTTTAGCGTACTCCAAGCTACACCTCTCGCATCAGACACATTCTTGTTCTACTCTCACTGCCATCTAAGTCTGAATTATCGAACGGTGTTTGCACAACTTTATCCGGTACATTGGGATGGTGACTCATCTCAACCAAGGTTACGTAGCTGGCTGGCCCTCCAGGCCGACTATCGCCCCTCATACTGGGACTTGTGCGCTCCAATTCTTTTCTGCAAACTACACGCAGAGCACTTTGAAAGCATGGATCCTTCAGAATATCTCCAGCAATGCGCGCAAGAAGGTAAGTACATTCAAGGGCATGCTGCCGATTGCTAATTCGGTAGTCAAGATCAAGCACGGCTCGACGAGTACATTTCAAGCAGGCCAATGACCTCATTACCAACCGATAGTATATTCGCCGACAACGATGAGCCGGAAAGCTCACGTGACGCTACTGCACGCAACTTCAATATTTCTACACGCCTGATCCAGGGTTGCGCGATGTCTGGCTGCAATAAGCAAAGTAAATATACAGCCGGTACTTGGCTGACGTGTGAAATGTGTGAAGTGGTGCAGTACTGCAGTCATGAACACCAACTTCTCGATCGCCCAGGACATCGCTCTGCATGCTCCAAAATCCGGAAGGCACGCGTGAGTTACAAGAAAGCCGAAAAGTCTCTGAGACGACGTTATGGTGACGCAATGACCGAAAGAGAGTGGCGTCCTGTCTGGCGAAGAGGCGCCGCGTGGGAATACATGCGCCTTCGCCGGTCGCTCGTGGAAGCGCTTCTCAAATTGAACACAGCGAAGGCGATCACGTTGGCTTTGGATCATCTCTTCGACATGCTACGGTTGTGGCGAACAGATGAGATGTGCGCTCGTGATGTTGTACCCGCGCTTCTTCTCAGACTGGGGCGAGTGCAAGACGCTTATGATTTCTGCCACTGTACGTCGAGTCCCTGTATGAACTGCATACGAGACACAAACTGATCATACTACGATATACAGGGTGGGCCACAATTGGCCATGCGGACCACGATTGGCAGGACCCGCGCGCCGGCTATCTCGACACCAAAGACGCGGATGCTTTCCAGGGTCTCGAGGTATTTACCACAAGGGAGAAAGACTTGTCACATCTCATCGCCATCACTCTACTCAAGATCCAGTTGCTTATGGATCTCCAATCCGTCCAGCGGGCACGGGAGTTTGCTGGTCCTCATGTCCCAAGGGAGATTCTCGACACCATACAACAGTACTGCATCACGTCGATTGTTACTTGTGAGCCTAGAATTATCGAGCGAGACGACCAATCTCCACACGTTGCGGAATTACGGAAGCAGATCCTGGAGCTATACACAGTTGTGACATATTTGAATCCGCACTTTTGGCCTGCGCTGATCGAATCTGGCGAACATCTGAAAGCTCGACCTGTTTCTTACAAACAAGGAGATGAGGGGCAGATGCAGCTTGTTCTGCAGCACAACTACAACGCATGGTCGGAAACTCCAGGCGCAATCAGTGTCATCGAATAGTTGATGGCTTCTTTCGTCGTGTATTAGGTGCAGTGAGTCTGCGGCGGGTGTGGGGTATTATGATACGATTCTCTTCACGGATTTGGAGGATGAGGGGCTTGAGGACCACATGCCGTATGCCCATTATAGCAAGATTGAAGGCTGCGATGTTATTGCTGCGGCAGTTGATGAGTTTGGTGGTGTTGCTAGCGGTGGTTTGACAATCTCGGGATTGGTTGTAGAAGGCGTGTTGGGCTAGGGTATACAAAAGCATGAGGGAGAAGAAGTGGGTCAGCACTTTGTGGAGTTTGGAGATGTCGCGATAAAGATGGACAGCGATTATCTCCTAGGCAAGGAGGGTCCGAATCAAGTACGTACCGAGACGAGGGTCTTTTGTCTATGTATGAGCATGCTGCAGCTAGGTCAGAAGAACTATCTTTTCTCACTTGTTTTGAAGGAGTCGTCGTTGTTAACAGGTACTTTTGAGCGCATTAGTATGATGAAGAATGCAGGAGCGAAGGGATGTGTCTATCTTAACAGTACGATATTCTGCAGAGCAAAGACAAGAACAGTAGTAATAGTCTAATTAATCTCTATCTTAAACCACATATTAGCTAGCTAGCTAAGTCACATTGCTCTAAGAGCAAAAAAGAAAGAACAAAAGCCCCGTGAAACCGGCAAAAAGCACACTAACCCCCAACTCTATTCCCTATAAATAGGCAGGTCCGGGGAAAGGCGACGTAAACTCTGATGTTGAATGCGAGTTTTCCGTTACTCGAACGCACGCCCTTTCACGCCCCAGGTAGCAGTCAGGTGAGGATAACTGAACTCGCGGCAGACCTAAAGGGTAGATGTTGCCACCTAAAGGGTAGATCGAATGCAAGAGTACTTAGACTAAGCAAGCCTGGAGCCAGAGCGGAATGGACGTGGTTGATAGGATGATGGCGGTTTGCGGAGGTTATATAGAGGAGTGTTTTGGATAGGTGGGTAGATAGGTGTGTGTGGGCGTTTGGGGTGGTTGGGTGGAGCGGGAGGCGAGCGGGGTGGAAGCGGGAGCGCAGGTGAAGGAGAGTACGGGGGCGTTTGCGCGCAGGAGAAGAGATTTTCCTGTTGTTATTATGACAGACAAACGCACAGTAATTTAGCGCGTAGCAACGAGCGGTTTGGGTTTTCTTGAAGTAGAATCTTTTCTGCGATCTCCTCTGTCGGCGCGTCAACACTCAACTCAACTCCCTGACTACAACGCAACAACCATGTCCTACCTCCTCGAGTTCCCGCCCACTACGTTGCCGCTGCCAGGCGATGTTCGAGATCCGCCGTATGTCATCTTCGCTATCAACAATGTCAGCATGGTCGACAACTTGCCCTCGCGCATCCCGCTCAAAGCCGTCTTGCACTTCATCCCCAAGCTCGCGCAATACGTCCTACCAGTCCCGGAGAACTTGCCCGCAGATGTCGCTAAAGGTGTCCTGCGCACTCCCTATGTCGGCATTGACATCGCTCTAGACATTGGCATTGTGAGCTTCCAGCGCATTATCCTCAAGGTCCTCCAGTCCGCCGGCATGGCCGTGCCCAAGCACCAGCTCCAACTGCCTGCCACCACCATCACCTCGGTCTCGATCCGCAAGTCATGGCTGCTACTCGAGCTCCACCCCGCCGGACTCGATGCGCTCATGATCCACCTGCAGACACGACTGATCAACGGCCCGCCAGTAACCTTGGTCGAGATTCAAGCACTCTGGGCGCACTTTCCCCCCGACTCCCAAGTGCTGCGCCTCATGGCCGTCAACTTCGTCCAGTCGCAAGTCGACTTCCACTACCACCGCGAAGACTTCAACAAGATCCGCAGCTGGTACCTGATGAGCCGAGAGCGCCGCAGTGTGTTCCAGGCCGCCGAAGCCCTATTCCCCGAGTTTGGTAAGACGATCTCCCTGCGCTTCAGCGACCGGGTTATATTTAACAGAATGCCATTGTCAGAGAGCAGGCGCAAGACCAAGGAGCGAGAAGATCGCGAGGCAGAGGAAGCGGCGGCAATGTCGCTGGCCAACAGGAAGTTGGAAGTTTTGGAGATGAAGGCCAAGAAGGTCAAGAAAGCTGAGAGTGCGGAGGACTTCAAGAAGACGTCCTTGGTCAGGTTGAAGAAGAGGGTCAGGTCCGCGTCTGAGTTGAAGGACGGTGGGGAGGGTGCGCAGCAGGCGGTGCTGCAGCCCACCGTCTACAATCCTTCACAGCCTCCTACTTGAGCGCATCTTGAGTCATCGCGGCGCCGACATGCCGACTGAGGGCGGCGTCGGCGCAGGATCTTGGTGGTGATGGAGTTCAGGATAGGGTTTGGGGTGGCCTTACGCCGTCGGATGCGGTATCCTCGGGATCCGCACAAAGACATAGATGCGTTCAGTCGCACCCTAATACAAAAGGCGGGAATTCGCCGCACACTTCGTGAGCATCATCCAGCTTCCAGTAACTTGAGCTGGAAATTGACAGTGTACTGTTACCTTCAGTTGATTCGCGAATGACACCGTGAAGCACGTCTCGCAATATTGAAAATGGATCTCTCGCGCCACCCATGTCTCCTCTACGCTTCCACCGCCTTCAGCTTCATACTTTTTGGCTTCGGGATGACATATATGCTCTACCCACGCACCGGCTACTCTCTCTACGGCTTCTCTGCCTCACCTTCTAGCACGTCCGAATGGGCGGTGATGGAGCGCATCATGGTACTATATGGCGCCAAGGACCTGTTCATGGGCGCCGCTATCTTTGCATCGACGTGGTTTGGCACGAGGAAGAGCGCTGGGATGATTCTGATTGCAGGGTGTTTGTGTGCGGGCGTGGATGGGGTGGTTGTCAAGAACGAAGCTGGGACCGGAGAATGGAATCATTGGGGATATGGGAGTATGATGGTGGGACTGGGAGGGGTGATGATGGGCTTGTTGGGATGGACAGGAGAAGCGTAGGAGACGTGCAAACCATAACCACACATTGTTGGTTTTTAATACTATAAATGCGTAAGGGAATAGACGAGCCTAGCAATATACGACAAGCACTAATCCTAGAAAGAAATGTCGAAGTGAAAGTGGTTTCCTGGAGAAGCCGGATAGGAGCACGTGGAGTCGCGTAAATTAGCGTGACCCGCAGCGCGTCGTTAGGCGCGTGGCACCACTCTTCAAGGTCTCACCAACGTCACCATGGTAGACGTGTGGAGCGGAGACATTCTGCTCCTCGACGGCAACACAATTAAAGGTACATGGTCACATTCACATGTATGAAGAACTCCTCTAATCATCTCAGATGTCGGTCTTGCATTGCCCAATGTCGCGTCGTCGCCAATCCTACAATTCACCTCTCTACGCTTCCTGGCCACTGTCGAAACCGCCAAGATCCCACTGTATCTCGCTGCTGGACCAAGTCTAGATGTATGGACCACATGCGAAGCCACGGAAGCATGGTTCGAATCGATATTGCTCAGCAAACCGGCAGCTCCCACCGAGGAAACAGCTTCTGAGGGTGTTTGGTGGACGTTAGCCCGCTCACAATCCCCAATTGGTATTCTTGTACAGGTTGAGAGCACTGGCGAAGAAGGGAACATATCTAGAGTGACGGAGCTACTATTCTACGGCACCATCGCAGCCCCTCCAGCTGCGGGACTACCAACACCACCTTCGTCGTCACCAGAACACGACCATGCAGAGGCAAGACAGCTACCCGAGCTACGAGTGCACGCACTGCCACTTTCATCCCATCTCCTATACCAGCAGGCTGCCACGGATATAAGCCCCGCATCTCCAGCTCCAACGGACAAGGACGCAGCTCACGTTGAAGCTCGGTTTATAGCACGGAAGGGCGAGACACAACAGGCCCCAGAGTCCCCAAAACGAAAGCGAGATATCTTCGAGGAGGCTACAATTGCACACAAGAAGGCTAGAGGCAAGGGTGGGGCAGGAATTGCTGCCATAGCTGCTCGAGGCAGCGAGTCTCAATCATCTCTTGGCCACAGGAAGTCATTCTCCGGCGATACCAGGCCTTCAGCAGAGTTCAGACCAAGTTCCGCGAACGGTCCGCTGTCGAGACCGACTTCCAGACAATTGTCTCGTTCCCCCAGCATATCTTCAGACACGAGACCGCTGAGTCGCAAAGGTGTACAGGACGGTCAGACCAAGCGATCAAACCTTTCCCGGGTCGCTACTGTGTCACTACAGGTAGAGGAGCCGACAACAGAGTCGAGAAACAAAGAAGCACTGTCGCGTGTAGTCATGGCAGCGATGCGCATGCACGGCTGGCAGCAACGAAAGAAGAATCGATCTTGCAGGGCCTCCGTTGCACCCGGTGCAGAAGAAAGCCCGGAGGTCGGTGTAGAGACTGCGGCTGAGGAAGCTGCAAAAGACGAGGAGTACAAGCTGATGTATCACCAAACGTACAAAGGTGCAGCGTTTGCATTCGTAAGTTCTTAAACACCCCCTTACAACTTGGACTCAGCTAATATGTGCACAGCGAAAGCACATTGTGGACCGACCACTGCACGCCCAGCCTGATCAGATGCGCGACGTAGTCGAGAAGCTCCTGGCGATCTATCTGAGCGACCCGCTGGCGCAACCAGTACCTATAGCACAATCAATGAACCCAGTGGCTACTCCTGGTGGTAAAGGTCGATTAGGAGTGCTGGAAACTGTACACAGCCAAGCCAGTCCGTTCGATCTGCCAAGCTCAAAACGCCCGGGTGTGATGAGGTCGAAGACTGATCCTCATGCCTACACTGGATCACCAATCAGTAGGAGACAGGTCGGAGAGAGCGATGCACTGCCTACATGAACCTTGCTTGCATAGCGGATCGGAGAAGCTGGCTATACCCACGGCGGTAAACGGCTGCCTCACCGGATACGCCATCGCTGATTCCGATGAAAATCGCGCTTGCGAGGAAGCGAAGATGCCATTTTCGCATTCCAACGCTGACTCTCAACCACTAAGCAGTGAGCTCAACACGGACATCGTCACCCACCCAACCACATGTGGTATCCGATAGATTTAGTGGTCATGGAAATGCCGTACCTGTGCTGCCATGCCATCTATATGATCTTGTATCATTGCATCTTGAGGTACGACTTGGCGTTGCATTGGTACAACGCTTGCCGGCTTTTGTGCTCTATGAGAGATGATGAGACATGGCCAACTTCGCATCTGCTGTCGACACGAAGACTTCGCGACCATCGGGTTCGGAGGCAGCGATGACGCAGATGTCTTGCTGAGTTCGAAGAGGTTATAAGGAGTTGTGAGCCCGCCGATGGGAACTGCGCCATCAGCATCTTTAAGCATCTGCAACCCTTCAACGCATCCCACGATCAGACCGCGAAACCTGAATCGAACGTCAGGCATCATGTTCTCCAAGACGACGATATTCGCCCTCCTCACCGTCAGCGCCTCCGCAGCTGCCCTACCAGCGGACCCAGACCTTTGGCTCTGGCACCTCACAGGCGCAACGAGCATCTGCACTGCAGCAACATGCCGGTACAACTTCAACATCTCTGCGCCCAGCGGTCCCAATGGTCAGCCAGGTTTCTCAGCCACTGGCTGCTACGGCACTAGCGTGCAGGGCGACCTGAAGTCCTGCGACAGCATCGACATCGATGCGCCTGGGGATGTGCTCGCCCAGGAGTTCGATTTGGGCGCTGACATTGACGCCATTTGGAGTGTGCAATTCAAATTCTCGGAGTAAGTTGTTAGTGACAGTCTATCTGGAGAAGACGCTGATGGAAGTAGATATGATGGCAGGAACGGTGCGACCTACTGGTACACTGGCAACGGGACTATCGCACATGGCGGTGAGCCGGCGGACTTGTACATCACTCCGACTGTGGCGTGGGGGATTGCGTGAGATGGTTGGTTTTCTCCGAAGACATCCGTAGTATCTTTGAGCAGTCTTTTCACTGAAATCTGTGTGCGGATAATGATGGAGCCGGTATGTGGAATCATGTTGCTTTCAAGGAATACAAAGAACCACTATACTGTCTAGAACATGCTGGGCATTCACATTCCTTATACTACAGTTCTACCGTATGGCTTCTATAGTGCGACATCAAGCCGATAACTTGCTTTTCCCTTGTCTATCCGCAGCGTGCATATCGTTTTGTAAGATGAGAGTAATCTGATCTGTTATCCGGTTGACTCATAGCTCGTCTCTGACCCTCTCGCTGCTGAGGTCGGGCATGGCCATAATCTTGACGACCAAGCTTGTCCAGCCAGTGAAATGCTGCGTCCTTTGCCCTTTGCCGGTCTCGGGGTTGTACTGCTCCCATGCGAAGCCGGTCTCCTTCCAGCTCTCGTACACGGTGTTGACGAGGTTCTTACGGAGCTCGGTGTACAGTTTCTTGGCGCGTTCCTGGTGCGGTCCTTTCTGTTGCGCGACGTTCTACGATTCATGTTAGTATACAGCCTTGAGCCATGTCTGATATCTGGATGACTTACGAGAAGTTGGGAGACGGCAAGGTAGTTGATGGGCATCCATACTGGTCCTCGCCAGTAGTCCTCTGCAGTGTGATAGAACTCGTCGTTCTTGCTTAGACTCCTGATACCGTAAGGACTCCAGAGTTCTTCCTCGTCCTCAATGAGATCTAAGATGGCGCCAAGTCTCTTGCTGTCCTTGTCGACAAGACCAGTCAAGAAGGGGAACAGGGAGATATAGCCCTTATGACAGACAAGCGAGTGCTCCTCGTAGTCGTCGATAGTGGCATCGCAGTACGTCTTTGCCTTGTCCGACCAGTGCAAATCATCAATGTTGCGCACAATAGCCTCATCATATTTGGCAAACTCCTTTGCGTCTTCTTCCTCATGCAGATAAATTGCGATACGCTTAATGGCCCGTGTCATCATGCCCATCCAGCTGATGAGATCGACGTGCAGCTCGCCAGGGTGTGGTGGTTGCGCGCGGGGGTAGTCATCGAGGCCAGAGGTGAGGATATGCTGAGGTGTGCGTCCGCGCCAGCGGTAACCCTCTTTTGTGGAAAATGCTTCGCGGTCATAGCTCTTGATTTCGCCAGCTTGAGTCTCCCGGAACCAGAAGTAGTGGCGCTTTAGAAGAGGATAAAGGGTACGCAGGTACTGCAGAGCAGCCTCACGGTTAGCTAATTGCATAAAGTACGACTTCTCGTGTAGCAACTGCTTGTTGGTTGAGTCCGTCTTCTGAGCGTCAAGCTTGTCGAGGAAAGACGTAATGACCATGAATAATGTTGGTGGGTTGGCGTAATGAGGATACTGCACCTGGAACTCTTCGGGTACTTTGCTGCGGGCTTCGGCACCAAGAATCTGCTCACGGCCAATCCAGCCGTTCTCGTCCACGAGATTGAACCAGCTCTTGATGATGTCGAGTGTGAGATCGGCGTCCCAGTCGATAACGGGCAGCAGGTGGAATCCTTCGTCCCAGAGAAATCCTCGTGGGAAGAATGGGCGCGATGGGATGGCAGTGAAGAGCTCCGAGGGGCCGACCGGTTCAGCCTGGTTTCTGGCTCGTGCTTCGGCAGCATCCTCCCAAAATCCTTCATTGTCCTCGTCGTAGGCAGGATCGGACGAGCGGTCGACACGGGAGTCACCATAGAAGTAGCCAATACCTCCAATTAGATTCGAGAAGAGTGACTTGGAGAACTCTTCGTAACGCTCCTTGACGAAAGGTGTTTGCGGCTTGAAGATGCTGGCGAAGCGTGTAGCGAAACCCGAAGTGACGGACCCAATTTGCTGCGTCAGATCTTCCGAGGTAATTTTTGTGGGTGCGGAAGCAGACGAGAAGATGATGTCGAACTCGAATGGGCCCTCGAAGACCTTCTGTACCAAGTGCATGTTTCCACGGCCAGGCAAGTTCTGAATAGTGTAGACCTGGGCAGGCGGAGGTGGGTTTTCCTCCCCCCATTTGGCCACAAGCTGATCGACCTGACCTTTCATATGGGCGAAGAGCACTGCCTTGGTTTGCCAGAGAGCCTCCTCGGGGACTTGCCCGCTGTGTACGAGTGTGCGATCCAGCGGCTTGTCATCGTAGCTCGGATGCCCAGTCACAGGGTGCTTGCCTTTGCCCTCAGTAATTGTGATGTCGAATTCGCCGAGCTCTGGTGTCTGGCCCTTGAGCGTGACATGACCTTTGAAACCAGGCTCTTCGACATCCGCACCGTCCACTTCCAGGCTGCCAAGGCCCTCGAGTGTGTTGTACCAGACAACCGTCGACCTGACGTTCGGTGATGCATCCTCCCGAGGCGTGCCCCTTATCCTTGCTCCCCAACTGCCTCCATGTTCTCCTCCAGGGAACTTGATGAACTCGGTGGTGATGTCGATGTTGTTCGCAGGGTCGTGGATGGTCTGGCGGCCACCACTTCGTACGTCATACTCGTCCCAGCCATAGCCGTCGAGCTCATGTTGCTCGCACGTGTGTCGGAAAGCTATCACAATAAGCAGTTGTCTCGAACACGTGCAGCCTCAATGCGAGTATGGTATATCGAGTGTGAATCGAATCAAAGGGTAGGTGATTGGCTTACTGTTTTGTACACTCGAATAGTCCTCAACTTTAGACCATAGCAGCCCACCCATCAAGCTCTTCGGAATGCGGGGGCGTACACCAAAGTACAGGTTCGGCCTGTATGGCCCCCATAGCAAACTATCGTTGGTGGCCTTTTCAATCTCAGCGACCTGCGCATTGACGAGGGGCAATTGAACTGCAAAAAGGCACAGTAGGCCTTTCAGTAGGCTGGTGTGCCGCATGTCGCGCGTCATGATGTGAAGTCCGGCACGTGAAGCTTGAGCTCGACAAAGGTGGTCGCTGCGTGAAATGTGTCCGGCCCGCGGCGACAGCAACCTTTGATTGGCTCGTCTTTGACGTGCGATTTAGCGTGCACTGCCACCGCCCTCCCCTCCAGGGCTCTCCACAGTCAACCTTGGAACACTAATGCAGCGACTGACCATCTACCAGCCGTATCAATCGCTCGCTTCGGCCTGCTGCTGCCCGCCATGAAGCAGCCTGACTGATGCAGTTCACCGAGGTGACCAAGGCGCAGGCCTCATCTCCCACCCATTCACCGTAGGCTAGACAAACACTCTCTATCACTTCACCGTCTTGGCACTTGTCCATTTCTGTTCTCCATGCCATCATTCATCAAAACTACTATTCCCCCCCTTCAGTGATGCGACAAAGCTTGCGCACAAATCCTCCGGGCCCTGCCACTATGGCCGCTTCAACTGGAATGGCCGGATCAGACCAGCCGGACATGGCCCTCATAGCGGAATTGTTGGAAGACATTTCTCGAAATTCGCCAGCGATTGCAGCTCGCAAGTTACTCGTGGAGCATTACATCTCCGTGGGTTGGCTGGAGGCTGCCACAGACAACGCAAAAGACTTGAAGGCTCTGGCCCCTCGGGATCCGGACGTGACACGATACCTGGAGACTTTGCAAAGGAAACCTGATCCACCAGCTCTTGAAAAGCAAGCGCCGTCTGTTGTCAAATCACCTGTGCCAGAGACGCGCGAATGGGATCCGAAAACCGGTCGCTACAAGAAGGTCGCATCCGCGAAACATGCGCAGAAGTTACCCGAAGTACAAGACACAGAAGTGAATGGTGACTTGGACGCTACAAGGCAAGATTTGACACAAGGCTATACAGCGCTGCGGGCGAAAGCGAGAAGCGTTCTTGCCGATCTGCTCCATCTGCAGAATCTCCAGAGAAAAGTTGGTTTACCTCAATCGAAGAATGTTGCAAAAGTTCAAGCAATGGCGGAGGGAGGCGGAATAAGCCAGGCCACTACATCAAGCTCACCAGGCAGCGCTCGCTCGATTGCACGTAGGATGCGCGATCGCCCAGAGGAAGCCGCCAGCATCGCCACATCGGACCTGGAGGATACAGTCAAGTGGATACGTGCGCCTCATGGCAAGCCTTCTGGCGCCGATGATGATGCAGTCCGCGATGTTCTTGTCAAGCGAACCGAAGCTGTTCAGTCTACCGTACCCGACAATTTAAAGATCCACTGCGAACATGCTCTCATGCATGTCGAACACGAGTTCCTAGAGAGGAACTACGCAAACACTGAAACCATGTTGGGCGACGAGATCAAGGACATTCCGCGAGCCAATTTTTACGTCACAGAAGATAACTACGCATGGTGCATGGATGAATTGGTCCAGGCTATCACAGCAAACAACGGCGTATTACGGAACCCTTTGAGCCGCGAAATGTTTACGCCAAAAGACATCAAAGGCATCCTTCTTCATCCAATAGGCAAGCCTCTAGCTGCACTCAGCGTCGCGCAGCACGAGATGTCAAAGGGCATTCGCTCTGACACGATTGTGCACATGGAAACGCTCTCAAACGTTCTGTTGACCGACCAGACTGCCGATGCGCTCCCCAGTCGCAAGGCGGTCGACGAGTTTCTCGCCTATGTTGCTACATGTATGTGCTCTATGGTTTCTTCAAAAGCATTGCCACTGACGCAAAACAGTGCCCGACCTAGAGCAGAAAGCGATCGAGCACCTGAAGTGCCCCGCTAGAGACAGTCACACTGGACAAGCTTACGACTTCAGTATTGGCGAGGCAGTGCGTGACGCCAAAGGAAATCGAGTTTGCTTCCATAAGACAGGTGATTTCATCAAACAGGCGGCCTCATACCTGCGGCTGAACCAAGGCGCTGCCCCAGACCAAGACCCGAGCACGTGTATCGTCATGTAGTGAATATGGTTTCGCTTGGTCGAGTCACATGGCAGTATGGCTCAGGCAAGCATTCAATTACAATGTTTCAAGGGTCAACCTGCTCTACCGCAATCGGCCTCGTATCGGACCTTTGTAGCAAAGTCGTCGCTCGAAAGAAACACGTTATTACGCGTGAGTGGTCAGGCCATCGACATTGGTTGTTGGCCTTTCAGCACTCGCCTAACCCTGCGGCCCCAGCCAATAATCTTTCAACATAGTATGATAAGCTTCAGCCACAAGGCACTTTTCAATCCCCGCAATTGTCATGCTGTGCGTCTCAGACACCGAGTCTCGAGTGCCGTTATCCGGCGTTACTTTTGTCGAGTCTTTCTGCCACAATCATGCATTAACCGTCCTTAGCGTTCATGATCGACAACACACTAGCCGCTTCTGGCTCCGGTGAGTTACTCTTAGAGTATGAGCCTCGCGGGCTCAGCCTCGTCCGCAGCTATGTCCGCTCTCACAGACAGAAGTACCCCTAGGTAGCTCATGTGGACTCGCCTAGTATGCCCTCTTTAGGCAGGCCGCTTGCGCAAGGTCGTTGTTTACCATCATGGTCTACACTGCCAACTCAGCCTCCACTGCTATGTTTGTAGAGTCGCACTCGATTATCGCTACTTACCTTGACAGCCTTTTACGTGTTTCTCAGTTGAATTCAGATGTATTCATAAATATACAGGAAAGCGAAGCTCTGAAAGTCCTTGAAGCTCTTCTGACATGCTTACCTTCACCCCACTCCTAGTACCATGATAGGAAGCGTATCGGCATCGCAAACTTTCCCTATATCTTCTAGCACTATTTAAAGCACCCAGCACTATTTAAAGCACCCATTGCAGGCACAAATACCATGGATACTTTTAAATCTTCCACCACGACCACGATCGAACGACCAAACGACAAAAGATTGCGCATGCCTTGGGGCAAGAAAGCCATACCCCTGAAGAACTCTGTGCTCTTCAACAAGGTCAAGCACAGTGAAGAATGGCACCAAGCCATCGACGCAGCTGCAGGTGTCTTACACCCCTCAGACCTGAAGTTTCCCTACGACCTTCTCCGCGAACAGACAGAGATCTATTTGAAGAGGAAAGGCAAGATAAGCCAGATGGATGTAGATACACGTCTCGCAATACTTATCACCACGCACGAAGCGAGAGATGTCGCGGTCGCAGCCGCAGCCCACGCGATCACTGCAAAGAGCCTGAGAGCACTGCTTCATGCCGACCTTAACGTGATGCACGGTAGTTACTGGGGCTTAAAGGCGTGGCTACAGTGTCTAATCGCTGCGAATGATGGCAGCCCTGCCTCCGTCACGGATTTAGAAGCGTTATGGGCGCGTAAGCTACTGCCTTTCGCAACACACGGACTACGAGCAGCAGAGTGGTATCTGGCCGGTGTATGTCGGATATTGAGCGAGATGACACTTGCGAACATGGACATCGTACCGGAGTTTGCGATACTTATGAGCCGAGCTATCACGGACTACGCGACTCGGCTAGAGGGTCTGAGGCTGAAAAATGACTGGGCTGCGGCGTATGAGTCGGTGCTTTGGATGGTCGAACTTGCAAGGACGTCGCCGATCACTACGCCACCGGGTTACCTCCTGCCAGAACACGTTCTTGACTCGCAGTATCCTGTCTGGAGACTATGGACGTATTGGAAGCCGAATGTACAGCGTATCAGGTATCTTGCAAGCCGTGACTGCGAGAAACTCGCACTTGTGTCGGACCTTGTCGCGCTTGAAGGACCGGATATGATCACAGGAACGGCGAACACGCTAAGAGATGGGCTAGTCGCACGGTATGATGGGACGAAGAACTTTATGCAGTGGCGCAGTATCATCGTCGAGGTACCAAATCGCACAAAAGAGAGCATCGGCAGGGTTCTGGAAACAGTGGCATATTTGCTCGAGTTGGGCATGAATGAAACGGGCCCCGGGTTGTTCCTCAAAGATTTTCTGGTTGCAAGACCTATCACAACAAAGACTCTGGACATATTCGAGGCGGTATGTCAGATACCGTACACACCAGGCAACAACCTCTACGACGCTATTTGTGAGGTCTGGGATAATCAGGAACGACTTGCAGGGCAACATGTGTTGGCTCTACATACTCTCCTGGCCGCCATGGGCGAAGACAGCGCGGAAGATCTATGCCGTGTCATTTGGAAGGACTGGCTCCAACTTGGCATTAAAAACTGCATAGAAGAGTGCCAGAAAGCTGTATGCGCCCACATCGATGGCGGATCATCATGGACCGAAATTTTCCTCGAATACTATGCGTTCGGTAGGACAGTAAACTCATTGAGGCTATTCTGGCCCAATAGAGATGAAGTCTTGATGCCGGCCAGAAGTGGGATTGAAGCTATTGTAGAGATTTACGAAGCGGTAAAGACCGAGTTGTCGGAGCCTAGAAAGGCAATGGCAGCATCGTCGATCGAAACAGCCGATACAACGAACAGCACAAAACCAGCCTCGGACTTATCGTCTCTTGTTAGAGAGGACGGGACTCGCCACCCGCTAGAGAGCTATATCGAAGTATTCTGCAGGGACCGCGTGCTTGGAGAAGAGCCTTTCGCCACACCCGGAGAAAGCACTATCAATGCATTGATCGAAGTGTGGGCGTGGGGGACGAACTGCAAGCTAGATATCGTCCTTGATCGTCGGAAATTGGCGATCAATGTGGCAGGAAGTGCTGTTGTCGACGGATCACTATGCGGCAGATGTATGACAGACGTCAAGTCTTCAGACTTGTCTGACCCCACAGTCAAGGAATTGTCCGGCATTATGTGCAAGGCAAATATGAGGATGTCAGAAGCCATTATCGATCTCACTTACCTTCTTTCAAGCGGAGAAAAATGGGCACCGTGCTGGCTCCATCTCCTGCAACTTTGGCTCGAGGAACAGGCGAAACCTGGTGTGTTCAAAGAGGAGGACGTGCTGGAGCACTCCCTGCGCACAATGGACATCGCCCAATGGCTCGCGTTCATGCAGCATATCCAGACGATTTTCAGCTCTGTCCAGAAACCTTTCCACGGCTCTGCAGTTCCGCGTATCCTTCAGCCAGCTCATCTGTCTCGGATAACTACATTGTCAAAATACACGAGTACTCTCATAGGACTCGAAGCTGTTGCCGGTATAGGTTCCGAGGCTATGCGATGCATCCAGACCAATCATGCCTGGTACACGCAATCAGATGCCCTACTAGAGTGTCTACAGGGAGTGGAAGGCAAACGTGCTGAGGCGCTGATGCTGAGGGTAGTGTGCAAGCTGAAGCTGAACGCGTACAGTATTGTGGGTATCAAGGCGTGCGTAGTTGATCTGCTGAAGGCGACCCCAGAAGCCATTGAGATGTGTTATCGGATGTGGGATGCAAAACACGAGGGGCTGGAAATTCCGGGTTTGCCATTGAAACACATCGTGGCGCGGAAAGCAGTTGCTATGAGTACTGTATCCCAGTGTGCAGGTCAAAGCAGCGCAAAAGCCTCTCCAGCAGATTCAGTCACGTCGTCTAAAAGAGCCATACCTTTGGCGGTCGCGGAGATCATGGTAGCCGGATGGCTACAAAGCGATGATATCAACGAGGCCGACAAGAGTGCGATTTTATCTCTTGCCGGCATCTTGGAGATGTGCGTTGAATGGTCTAGCGACGAGACATGGACTATGAAACTCAAAGATGCCACAGGATTCTGGGAAGAAATTGAGAAAGAGATCATAGCCGAAGCCACACGACTGGAAGGTCTTACAAAGAGTATGAGAAAGAGAGACCCGAAGGGAACTGCACTTCTGCTTCAGGAGCTTGGCCTCCCGAACAATAGTCAACTGGATCGTGAGATGGATGAGCTACTACCAGGACTCATCGATATAGTAGAAAGAGTCGATGAGGACGAGGTTGAGATCAGTTTTCCTTTAAACCATTACACAGACCTTCAACGAGGAGCGATGGGTATACCAGCCGGAGCCAATACTTTTCTGCTACGTCTCGCCTTTCCAAACGCAGAAGACATGCCCTTTGACTTCTGCGCCCATTTCAACGCAGACAAGGACCTTGACACTCTCGACCACACGACCTGTTCGACCGATGCTCGTACAACTCGCATGAACGTCTGCGCAACTTCACGAAGTGCCTTTACATGGCAACTCCAATCCATCATCCACACTCAGATTCAGATTGGAAACGTCAGCATCGCAGACCTACACAAGCGCCTAAAGGAAAAAATGTCAAGTCTCGGCCAATCATGCGTCGCGTGCGGTATATCGCTCCAAGTCTCGCCCAAAGCTCAAATAAAACGATCAGTACCCTGTGATATGCTAGGCTGCTCAAGACTCTGGTACGCTCTCCCGCTCGACGTGCGCATTCCAGAGCTACGAACAGACATCTACGCCGTCGACTTGATGCTCACATCCGTCTACGCCGCGGCCTCGACCGGCCGACCAGAACTCCTCCCCGCGTGTCCGATCCGCAACCTGGAATCCGTCAAAGTGATCCTGAACTCTCTCCCGAGTCTAAAACTCATCAGCCACGCAGTCAACGTCTCCGCCGTTCTGCGCTCTTACCACAAAGACGCCGAGCTACTCATCAGCTGGGCTTGCGTGCATCACAGAGGGTATATAGCATCCGCGACCGGACTGTGTAAAATCCCCACGATGCCGGCCGGCACGCACCAATTCGTCCTGGCCAATGCGCGTCCGAAGCTGGAAAGCGACTTCATTTCGAGAGTGACATGGACGGGCAGGAAATCTGATGTGCTTTTCCATGGCACGACGCTCGATCGCCTTCCAGCTATTCTCGCCCAGGGATTGCGAGTTTGTTCGGGTACTAGTCTGCAGCGCACGGGGGCCGCGCATGGGAAGGGGATATACATGGCTGAAGACCCGTCGACTAGTCTGGCCTACGCGTCGCCGAGCTTGAGTTGGCGGAATAGCGGGCTGGCGAATATGAGGCTGTTGCTTGGGTGTGAGGTTGTTGCGGGGGCGGGGAAGTTGACGTCTGGGATAACCGTTGTTGCGGATGAGATAAGCGTCTTGGTAAGATATTTTTTCCTTTTGGTAGGGGGTGTACAAGCGCCGATTGCGGGACATATTGTGCCGGCTATGGCGAGTGGGATGAGTGCTTTGAGGACTGGAGCTGTGTGAGTTTATAGAGTCATGTACTTTTGGAATCTATTGCAGGTCATTTCATCTATTTCTTGTCCAGCCTGCTCTTCTCATCCTTCAGTATCTCGTCGACAGTGTCTTCGATGCTTGGTGCCTTTGGCTCCCAGCCGACCACCTTCTTGGCTCTCACGGCCTTGCCGCGGCTGTTGAAGCCCCAGCTCACAGCCTCGAAGCCAGCTTGGTCGATAGCCTTGTCTTTACCCAGACTGTTCTCCTCAAGCTTCTTGTCAACGAGACCCAGCTCGTGAGCCCTCTTGCCCATTAGTTGAGCCAAGTCTGCCCAGAGATGTTCGCCGTTCTCCACAAGATAGTAGCCCTTCTTATTCCAGAGCTCAGAGTCAGTGTTATTCTTGACCGCAGCTTCAGTCAACAAAACGAAGAGTTGCGCGAGGTCTGCTACGTGAACATTGTTCCAGCGGGCCTTGCCCTGGCCAATAATAGGTACATACTTGCCCGTGAGGACCAAATGAGCCAGCTCATAAGCCTGCCGGCTTCGCTGATGAGACGGGCCCCTTCCTCTTCCTGTTCAAGTCAGTCTTGCACATGATCTTGGTGACACGTAGCGTACCATAGATGGTGGGTGGACACAAAATCGCCGTCTTCACCGCCTCAGATCCCGAGGAAAGAACAAGATCGTCAACGTTCTTGTGGAATGCATCCTTTGGCAAGTCGGTGAGATCTTGTACCGCAGTCCAGTCGTTGTACTCTCGCTCCGACCATTCGCCAAGCTTGTTGTCGTCACGCATGGTCTCCCAGCAGAGAATACCAGCCCCGCCGGTATGCAGATAGAATCCTGGCTTCTCCTTGGAATGGCCCGATGCAAGTCCTTTAGCAATAGCCTTTGCTGCGCCTTCGTGGTCTGATGCATCTGCAGTGTCTGTTCGTAGTGGTAAGCTTCGTGGTCGACAAAAGTTGCGAATTTGGGTCTTGCGTACGTATGACCACATCCGCCTTTGTGGCTTCTTCTTCCAATACCTTGGAGT